>Ga0307509_10000185_pt1 | contig 97589 bp, 104 predicted proteins | sample 10_EM_MG_FD_202245 | JGI IMG/M metagenome (GOLD analysis project Ga0307509, IMG submission 202245) | Populus trichocarpa ectomycorrhiza microbial communities from riparian zone in the Pacific Northwest, United States - 10_EM | ecosystem: Host-associated > Plants > Roots > Unclassified | place... | reverse complement strand
GGCCTGTGTACGCAGTTAACAGGGGCAATTTTGGTGAGAATTACCCAAAATGGCGTCTGATCACCTCAATGTTCGGGTACTTTTTTTTTTTTTTTTTTTTATAAAACTTTTTCCATTTCGGGTACTTAAGCTACTCTAAAGCGTGACCCATTTCACTAACTACTCCCGGACCCGCCTACCGGAACATAATCCCTCACCACCTCTAGCAACGACAAAGAAACAACAAACAACCCTTTACACTAAATCAACGTCAAAACCACAAATCCGACTTCCCCCCGTAGCCAACTGCACCCCGAGCGGGTCACCAAGCCGAATGAAGAATCTGTATCATTAGTAAAACAACAATAACAAGGTAAACTTACGCCGTCCGATATCCCCAGTGCTCACACACCAGGCGGGCTCCTCCAACATCTGAACAAGGGGTAAAGCAAGCCCTGCCCACGTCGATTCGCATAATAAAACCTAAACTAAGGCCATCCGTTAAGTTCACCCTCGCCACTCAAGGTCATCTGTATCCTCTCCCGCGCCCCGCTGGCCATTTTTCACGGTCTCCGGGAAATCCCCGGGAATGGTTGAAATACATAGGAAAATTGGGGTTAACCAAACCCCGCCCAAACTGTCCACTCCTCGGCCCAACTGGGGCCCCCGCCACATAATCACTACCTCGACCCCTACCCCCAGGTGCCCCCGCCACATATCCTTTTGGACCCCTGGGAATCGAAGTCGCTACAATCACCCCCTCAACCACCTCCTCCGCCTCACTCTCCGTCGTCTCCTCCTCCTCTATCTCAACATTGGTTCTCCTCCTCTTACCCTTCGGTAGCCTCACCAACGCCACCTCAGGTCCATCATCCACCACCGCCACTCTAGTCTCAGCCACCGGCGGCTCCGCCACACTAGCCACCGGCGCCACCCACACATCTTCCTCACCCTCCGCCACAATCACCCCACTCATCCGGACCTCGGGCTCAGCCACCACCGGTGACTCAGGCTCCTGAACCCTCGCGGGCGAAGCCACCTCGGAACAATCATCCCCTCTTTTCTCTAACTCTTTCGACAAAACATGATTCCGCTTCGATAAAACAGAAACATGATGCCTTAATCTGGAGACCTCTTTCTCCAAACTCAATATTCTTTCTAACGCGGCCGAAGCCGCCAACCCCGCCTTAGCAACCTTGGTTGCCGAAAAGGTAGTAGGACCTCGCTTAACCATCTTTACCGATACCGGGCAGTTGACGGATGATGGAGGTGATAAAATAATAGATGGAAGAGATAAATCTATCTTCCAGTGATGAAATTAGCGTAAGAGTAGGATGCTCTTAGACTAAAGACTTGAAGCCGTCGTGAAGAGGGGTCCAAGGAATCGGATTGGTCAAAACCAAAAATATGACAAGTCAACTAAGTTGAAATTTCAATCGCTGTGGTTGTAGGAGACGTGGTGATTGTTGTTCGGGTACTTCTTGCCTGGGACAAGTATACAAGAACAGCTACCGGCAATTTACTGTCACTTTACCTCGCCACCCAATGCTTTTTTTTCCATGTATGATACTCGAGTAGAAATAGATGCTAAGAGGTTAGTGATGAGCAAAAGTTACAAAGAAAAAAGGTCCTCGAGCGCTCTGTGGTCCAGAGTTCTGGCAACTGGGATAGTAGCAAGTTGTCGTAATTGGACATTTTCAAGCTCCAAGAAGTGTATCTAGCTGTCAAGAAAATCAATTCAAAAGGTGCCCAAAATAATTATTATGAGAAACACATTGGCACCGGTATTTCAATATAATATTATGTATTTTTTTTATCGCTGTAGCGGGTTACGAGTATTGTAGCTTGTGCACACTATTCTGAAATGAGAGTTTGTGAACTACTAGTCGAATCAGTAATTTCAGAAACCTTCATTTTAACATCATTATTGCATCTTGATCATTAAGTTTTGGTGTCAACCAGGCATGCCAACTCAAAAGCAAAATAGTGTTTCGGAGCAAACCTCCATGATCGGGGCCAAAAGGAAGTTTGGCGGCCGGACGCGCCCTTAGCTAAGATTGATATCCGTTTGGTGGTTTACCTCTCCCTTCTGGACCCTCATCAGTCTCGAATGCTGGCCGCCGTACGGCAGCTAAACCCTTTTGTCTTATTAAGATTAGATCCCATTTAGAACCGGAGGTTGCTGTGGTGCGCTCAAATCCTGGCTCATCTATTTGTGTCTATCACTGCCAATGCCAAAAATCACGGGAGATCGACGTTGTGGTAATCGGTATGATACAGTTCTGTGGCACCTCGCCGCTCACCTAACAAGGTAAGAGCTGTCTGGAAACTTACCGGTAGCTTGTCGAGTGGGAGGTTGATGTCCTAGGAACAATGGGTGCCATTCCTTACTACCAAGGCATGATCTGGATCTCTGTTAACTGTGGGTATCGTGAAAAGGTTTAGCGCAGGGCGTTGCACTATTACCCCTTACTGGCACTTGGTATGTTATTGCTGTATCTTTTCGGAAAATTCGGACTCGCCCTAGGGAGGATCTACTCGACTGCTTTTCGCTGTTTACCTAGAGTGTGGCTATTTGGGGCCTTTTTGCCTTCTGGTTGGCCTGGCTGGCCTCGTCTCCAATCCGGCTTTTTACGAAAAGATACGATAGTGACGTTTAGGGGTCTGGTTGGGTACATATCTTCGCTTCCGGGAATGGTAGGTTAATCGTTGCACGTGTCTTCGTTGGGGGCGTCTGAATCTCCGAATTTATGCATGTAGGTCAATCCCACTGAATATCGCATAGGGGGGCTGTGGGGTTGAAGATTGTTTTTGAGAGTTGTTTACCTAGCACAGTGGAAGGTAATGATCGGGGTTATGGCCCCCGGGGGACTACTGTCCACTTAACATATCCTTTCAGCAATATCCTCTGTTCACTATAATTTATTATTGCAATACCCTGTGAGTTGGTGATGCACATAACGGCGCTAAAGGTAGACTAGCCGTGTGGCTGCTTTGTGCATACGGAACCCGAGTCTCGCAAAATTCTTCGTGACATCAAACTTACGATCCACTTGAGGGGGTCTCACCAGGCTTCGGCCAATTATTTCCTTCCTTCGTAAGTAGTAACTTTCGTAACGCTTGCTATTTGGCGATGCCTCTAGGGTGTTCTTCAAACAGGGTTTGTGTGGCTGTCGATTTTCATGGAAGATCGGATAGTCGAACCTGCATTGGAATGAGGAGTGGTAGCACCGTGTGCTTACATTGTAGCGACGATATCAGGTCCAGTGATGTTCGAAAGCCCTGACTATTGAGATTGGAACCATGGTGGTTAGGCAGACTGCTCCCCACTGCGCTGGTAACGCTTATCACTCATCTGTTGTGTTTTGGTGACTTCACTAGTTTTACTTTTTCACTAACAATCACGAACAATTCTCCCGAATTGCCCACCTTGGCCAAGGACTTGTTTTTATATATATTTTTACCATGGATGATACTAATTAATTAGTACAGTAGCCGGGAAATCCCCAAGGCCCATCGCCTTATTAGCCACCTGAACTCGAGGCTCCTGGTCTTGAACACTGGTTAGTAGCCGCAGGTCATACTAACTTTCTTCGGCTCTGGTATTTGGCTGGAGACTCCGTAAGGGTTAGGGTTACATCCTCCCGCAGCTATGTAACCCCTAGGTGTAAAATCCCCACCCTGTTCCGTACGACAACAATCAAAATCACCGAGTAATTCCAGTTATTTATTGCCAAAATCAGGACCTTCAACTTTTGCCCAAAGAGAACTAGCCGGATTCGGTGCGCCTTTTAGGGGGGACTCCCTGCAGTTCTTTACCCTTTATAAACTATGCCTCTCAGCCAGCTCATGGGACTATCCCACTAGTCAATATACTAGTATTGAAAGAAAAAAAAACACAATGTCCCGCATTACACCCGTCACTGAATTCATCACTTTCCCGGTGAAAGATGTGGAGAAGGCAGTCGGTTCTGAGAATTGGGTTCGTGATATTGCGAAGTGCGTTGGATGCACTGGTGGGAATTGGGGGTGGCAGATTGAGGATGGGGGGAATCTACATTGGGCCCTAAGTATTATCATCCCCCCTCTTTTCTTCTTCAGTCATTAGTAGTGGCCTGTAGTAACGGCTTACATCACTTAGACTGGACCTCGCACTCGGCACAGCAGGCCTTCAGCAAACAATCCACCTACCCAGCCTTCAAAGAAAAAGTCACCGGCATGACTTCCGGAGCACCGTCCTTCTTCCATGCCACTCTCACACCACATGAGCCAACGGCAGTCTTTGAAGCTCCGGTCACTGAGTGGTGTAAGCTGAACATCGCCCCGGGGACTGATAAAGACGAATGGATGTCTGGTTTCAATGATTTCAAGGAAACACTTGTGTTAGCCAGCGGTTATCGCGGTCACGCGTGTGGGTGGGGGGTTGAGGATCCTGACATGTTCATGGCGATGATCGGTTGGGAGAGCGTCGAGTCTCACCACAAGTTCTTGAAGGAGGAGGGTGGGAATATGGAGTGGGTTGTTAATATTTCTGATGTTGAGAGTATGGAGATTTGGCATGTCAAGAAGGGGGGCGCTATTCCTCCTGCTGTTTAAGTGGGATTGATGTATTGAGGCGGTTGATAATTATATTGAGTGAGAGACATGGTATAGTAGTAAATTTGGTAAAGCAATATCATATCTCTTTTTATATATTTGGTGATCATTATCCCTCGGGCGGTCTGAGGCGGTAAAACTCGCAGCCAGGCACACTCATCCCGTTTTGGAAGAATCCCAGTATTGTGATTCGTTGGAAATTTGTAGTTGCTCTGGTGCTGAGTCATTTTGGAGTTGAAAACCAGATATTCATAACCGGAAATAGATATATATATAAACTTGACTGATCTGGAGCGAGTGTGCCTAGCTGCGAATTTTAATATCTCAGACCGTCCAAGGGATAGTAGTTCTATGCGAAGGCAATTTCCAGCCCCCGTTTCACCACATATCACTCGCTCTAGCAGCTCTCTCTTGGAGGCTTATGTTTGTGGTTGGCCCTACACAGGGGAGCTCCGGGTTCTGCGACCGCTTGATTGAGTGACCAACAGAGAACGCGGTTCCGCACTGTATCTATTCCCAATTCCTTAATTATACTAGCGCAAGTACTACAATAGTTTGGTAAATGCTGTCCAAAGCGCTCCTGATTGTGCCGAATGCTCCTACCGAGACACCCTAGAATATAAGAAGGCCATTCCTGCCCTAATCAGGCATCCTTAACGATATCCCCCGAGACCCCCACCTTACAGCTGATATCCCCTAACACTTTTGCCGCAACCTCGAACAAATTCTCCTTACCCACCACATCGGTCTTTATACCCCTGGAATCCAGCCATCCCAGGATATGCTTCTCCGTCAACCCCTTGTAATCAACGATGATGCCGTTGGGAGGTGGTGGGGGAACAGGCGGCCACGGAAACTCAACAGCAACCAGCTCAGGGAGTTTTGGGAGCCGGACGCAGATGCCGCAAATGTAATAGAGGCAACCGTTCGAGCACCAGCGCAGACCAGTGGAGAAGTCGCAGGTTGCCTTTGAGGGCGAAGGGTTGGGGCAGTCCCACCATCTGTCGGGCCACGGTGATGCGGAAACTAGGGCTTGTGGGAATTTGTTAGCTTGACCATAGATCGCATACTGAGAAGGGGGCATGTGGTAGTATGCTCATGTGCTCTCACCTGACGTTTGAAGGGTAATGACAGCAATGGCGGCTGCGAGCTTGAACTGCATTGTTGCTGATAAATGTAGTAGTTATCGTATGTGTTGTTCTGTCCTCGGGAAGGTGCTTTCTTCAACGTTCTGCGAACTTGCACGGGTGATTAAATAGCCCGCAGGAACCGGGAACCCGGGCCTGTGGTTGGTGGACTTCTTTTCAGCCGAAGGCTGAAGGTTTTGTGAGATTGAAGACGGGACGTTGTACAGTACAAGTAGGTAAATTTCACGGTGGAACTTACCCCGAAGACGGAATTCTCTTCCCTGATATACGAGCTCTTCCACAGAAGCCTCTTTAGCCGTACTCATCGGCGCCAGAAACCCGTCTTGGGAATGTACAGATGGGTGCCTGTTGCAAAGTCTTGGCTCAGACGCCCAAAGCCGTGGGAGTAAGAGAGGACACTGGGAAATTAAAGTGATTTTCTGACAATAGCCGGAGGTAGGTGAGTGCCCAATTTGGTGTTGTAATGCCTTAGCGTGGAATATTTCCCCTCGCCGGCTCAAGGTGCTCTCGCGGTTTGCCTGCCGGAAGTGGTGAGCGAGTGATATTCTGTGCTACCGGAGCTTGCCTTATAAAGTGTAATTAGTGGATACCATAATCCGGTGCCACAAATGGCTTAAAGCTAGCGGGTGTCAGTTGGCATTTGGCCAATCAGAGGCGGGAATAATCTTTATTGCCCAAGCGACCCACCGAATAGGAACGTTTCCTAGTATGATAAGGTTGCGAAACTCAGAGTTGAAGCAGTACGGGTGCCTTTGCACAAAGCCTGTGCCCAGACTGCAGTTAGCTGGTCTGGCTTCAGACTGGCCTTTCGCGAAGTGCCGTCGTAATACAATTGAGCTCAGCGTGTATTCTGTCGCTAACCTTTGGTTTTCTCGAGAAGAATTTCTAACTTGGGAAATATTTGAGCCTCTGGATAGTGCTTCCTGGCGGGATACAACAGACATGATAAGTGGGGAGCCCGTAAACCATCATTAGGGCGGCTGAGGGTGTAGGAATACTACGTTACCGTAGAATCTAAAATAATCGAACTAGGTGTGTATTGTTGGGGTTGCCTCCTCTGGTGGGATCTCTTGGGGTCTGATGCTTTTTTGCTTTTATGTCTCGCGGGGGGGCTCAATGGCCCGCCTTTTGCCATGTTTTTCGCTCCCTTTTTAGAGAAGGAAATTTTGGACTACCTAGCACATAGCCGAACTATTTGAGGTTTTACGGTAACTTTAGTGGATAGTCCGATAACGTGTTTTGCGAGTGGTCACCAATGGCTATGGTTTTTCGATCTTTGATGGCTTATACATGTCCTTGTGAGCATTTGATCAAAAGTACAAGGGGGCCAGCTAGTTATCAGGCCATTTGTTCTAATAAGGCCCATAGGCAGACCCCTGCCTTAAAGTCTCTATCAAAGTTTAGGCTTGCTCCCGTCAACTCTTGTATCCACGGATGTATCTGGGGCTTTAGATCAGATGGCAAGGTATGCGTGGACTCGACCTTCTGCTAATACGAATAGCGATACGGCATTTAGCATGACATCTACAAGTGATCATGAGACACGGCCCAAGAAGGATCCCACAAGAAACCCCTTGGAAGAACCACCTATCCACTTCTCTCCCATCAGGTAAATTAGTGCCTATTGTCTTTTAAAGAGTGTATGAGCTATACAGTAGATAGTAAGTATACACATCCTATTAGAAACAATGTTGATCTGTCTTAGGAGCCTGCTTAGCTCTTTATAGCCCACAAACTATACTTGGGAGGAAGGCCTGTTGAACACACCGGATCACACGAGCTGCGGTCTTTTAGTGAAACCGTGTCCCGGGGGTTATCAGTGCCGGTTTTTTGAGCCTCAGCTTCAACGGCTCGGTGCCTCCGTAACGGGTTGTTGAAGATTTGTGGACAGGCAAGAATTTTAGCCCTCGGGTGGTTATCTTTACATGAGTGAATAGCTGGTGCTGAGCTGACACTTTTACCATTGGACGTTATAGACCTCGGGCTCAATAGCAGCAAAGAACCGAGTAAGGCTATAGAGAATAACACCTGTTGAACATACATCCCACATGCCTAAACCCCCACCAGTCGTCAAAAAAGGGAAATGGTTCTACTCTCTCATATGGAAGCATAAAGGAATGTGTGAGACATCAGTCAAATATATTTATTTGGGGTTTAATGCCACCTCTTTAAAGGTATGATACTTAATGTAGGAATTAAGTGAGAGAGAATATGGGTGTTCGCAACATTCCTCAAATTGGCTGCAACCGTCAAACTCTAGTTCCCTCTTTCCCTCTCTTAAGGCCTGCATGCCAGCTAAGCCGACAGATGTCCATTCCCGACCCGCATACCTTTAACCTAGAGCACTCTTTTAGTGTTTTCATGATAAGTGCCACCAACAAAAAGAACCACGAATGTGCATTCAAAAACACGAGGAGCACTTTGAAATAGCTACGATAGCAAACCTAGTGTGCCCTTCCGAGAACTTACTAGGACACACCACAAGACATGTATCCCTAGAACCCATCACACCAATAGAGGCCTTCCTCGGAATAAAAAGGCGAGGAAAGCCCTTTGAAACAATTATATTCCTGGCGTTCCTATCCTCCACTCTCATAAATCATTCCGATCTTACACTATGAGACACTTTTTCTCTCTCGTAGCAATAGTTCTGCCCCTTATCACTGGGGTCATTGCAGCTCCATTGGATGATGTACCCCAGCCTTTCGTGGATGAAAAGATCCCTAACGCCTGGATTGTGCAACTCAAGGAGGAAGTTAGCTCCCAAGGCCTTGACGATCATCTCTCTTGGTTGAGCACAGCGGCCAGGGAGGTCACCAGTTTTGCCGGAGCAGAAAGAAAGTACAACTTCGCCGGGTTCGTGGGATATAGCGGGCAGTTCGATGATGGCACAGTTGAGCAGATACGGGCAAGACCTGAAGTGCGCCAATGGCTCCGCTGTCTGCGTGAAAGTAGTTGACCTGTGACTCTTTTCTAGGTGGCGCTTATCGAGCAAGACGGTGTCGTCAACGCCGATAAACTATGCATCAAGCAGTCATTGTCCATCCCAGGTTTGTGGGGCCTGGGGAGAATATCTTTCCGCCCCGGGGGTAACAGAGGGGTATATCTTTATGATGGCAGCCACCCCTACTGCAACATTCGCACCAATCCGCCCACCGCTTATCTCATAGACTCAGGGGTATACCTAGATCACAACGACTTCGGCCAACGAGTGACCCATCTGTGGAAGGCAGATAAATCTTGGTCTTCGGAAGATCGCTGCGGTCATGGCACCCACGTTGCTGGCACTATTATAGGGCAGACCTATGGTGTCGCCAAGAATGCTACCATTTTTTCCGTCAAAGTTTTGGAGGGGGGTCCTCATGGCTCGTGTTCTGGTACCTGGGCTGGAGTCATTGCGGGGATCGAGAAAGCATATAATCACTCTTCCGCAGCCGGCAAAATTCCCCTATCTGTTATAAACATGTCACTTGGTAGGTTCGGTTTCCTCCTACGAGAGCATTCGGTGGATCGTGGTTCATTAACACTGGTCAAGGTGGGGGTAAGAATAATGCCCTCAATAGTGCAATACAGGCAGTGATTGCGAAGGGCTTGACTGTTGTGGTATCAGCTGGCAACGCAGGTGTATGCCACCTGAAATCTGGATAGCCTTGTTATTTCCCCAGGAAAGCTGACATTCCTCTAGATCGATGCGTGCCTGTTTAGCCCCGCTTCGGCTCCAGGTGCAATCACTGTGGCAGCCTCCAATAGCAGTGACACCTTAGCCCCCTTTAGCAATAACGGAGGTTGCGTGGATATTCACGCCCCTGGAGTTGACGTGCTATCAGCCGGGATCTCCTCTAAAACAGCAACCAATACGCTCAGCGGGACTAGTATGGCGGCTCCCCATGTTGCGGGTCTGATATTGTATAAAAAGTGCTTAGTAGCTACATTACGAACGCCTAAATCGGATAGGGAGGAGCTTATCAAGAAGGGTGTTTCCGGAGCCATCAGGGGCAACCTCTGTGTTCCCGGCGGCTCTTCAAGACGATGTTCGCCAAATCTTCTAGCTAATAATGGTGGATGCCAGTGATTTGCGGGTGGAGGAAAGTTGGAAAGGTGGATTTTGATTAAACCCTTGAATGCTTTCTCCTCTCATTAGCTTTGTTCCTAAAACCATATCAATCTTGATCCGGGTTTCCTGTGATTTTTTCCTAGGCTCAGAGTTATCCAATGCGGGAATCCTTAGGTGAAATATGCCCTTGAGAGATAGCATTCACATCGTGTGTCCAGCTGCCACCTTTCTTGGGGCATCCACTTAAAAGTGCGGGGATCCCTATATCATACAACCTATATTAAATTTTTATAATATGGAAATAATAAACGCTAGGTTCTTAACCAGGTGTAATTTTTTAGTTCAAATCGCCCTGGTAGCCCCTGATTTTCACTTCGACCATATTAATTTTATGATATCATACCTTAAATGTTGGATTGCCTATAGGGCATGCTGCCGATATGCATGCGTAATAATATGCGGATAGGTGGCCAGGAGATATATGGTTATAGGGCATATGTCTTCGTGGCCCCGGGCGGTTAGGCACTTGTCAATGGGTTGTTGTTTTCACATCCTATGTCGCTAGTCATAGTATATCTCTTCCATGGTTTTGTTGATGTCCCTAGCCATAGTGTATGAGGTATTGGTCATTTGGTTTCATTGGTTCTTACATACCCTATGTTACTAGGCAGACGGGAGTTGGCACACTGGCAGAGCACAGGCTTTAGGATCACGGAGGATCATGGGATATCAACATTGTTCCAAATTGCGTGTAATCGTTGGGGGTCAGATTTTGTTAGCTGAGTGCATTTCTTTAGAGAGTTTGTTGAGTTTAGGGAGCGTTTTGTTGTTCTTAGTTAGACGGAGAGATATATTTCCTGGCCTGCCCTCAACTATAGAGAGAACAGCCATCTGGTCCCCGTTCCTCCATCTTTCACCGCTCCACTTGGAGTCTGTTGCGATTGCACTTTTGTTCTTGATTCTTTCGTGCTTTCCCTTAGGCTCGCATCATTAAATAGTTGATCTAAGGCACCTCTGTAAGTGACCTTGTTGCAATAGCCCACGCCGCAGACTGGAGTACGATACTGCTCGAATCGGGTTCCTGTATGAATGCAGCAGGGGTTAGTCACCACCTAGCACTCGCGGTCATTTTGCTAGGGAGTAAGAGAGCCAGCCAATCATGCCACCCCAAGACACGGGAGTGCCCAGAGCAATAGTATAGCAAGGTCTACGATAAAACTGCGGAATCAAGAAACACTTGACTTTTGGCAGAGCATGGTTTTTTCCTCCTGGGGAGAGAAAAAACCACTCTGGACAGCTGGAATGCCTCTAGAGCATGTGGCTAAGGGGCATATGAGTATGGGGTGTTCGGGGATTAGACATCCTGTGATGGATTACTGTTTTCACATCCTATGTTAGCAGGCAGAGGATATGGGTGTTAGTTTTGTTTCATTGATACCTATTGCCGCTGCCCATCAGGTATGATCCTTGGGTTAGTTTGTTGTTTCTTTCACACTCTCTGGCTTTCGCCACAAGGCAGTTGGCTTTGTTTTTTTCATCCCTTACGCCAGCTGGAAACGGAGTCTGGCACGGGGTTTCAGCGCTCTGAGCCATTCAAGGTCACAGGAGGCCGTGATGCTTCTAAGCTTCTTTCCCCGGGGCCCTGAAGCCTTTCGCCCAGTTTTTGGAGGTTCCGGAGTCCTGGTTATTTTAGAGGTATGTGTGTATCTCCCGGTATATCCTCAAATAGCATCTCCATCGGTAGTCTAGTCCATCATTTTCTCTCATTTTAGTGCTGTTCATTCACGGTAGTCTCACTCGCACCACAGCACTCTTTACCCACTTCTTCATGAACATCTTGGCTGTTGTGCAACTAATTTCCGCTCAACCTCTACTGCAAAACCTTAGGATCTCGACGCATGGTAATGGGCGGTTCCTACTAAACAATGTTTGTTTAAGTTCTTTCTCGGAATTCTCTCCTGTACAACACTCCACATGCCCAGTGAGGGCCTCACCGCTAGTGGTTGGAAATTTAGTGCTTAGGCCACCTACGACAGTACTATGTTTGGATATAGCTCTTACTGGAGTTACTCTTTCGTTAGCTGTTGAAACCCTCTGTGTAAATCGATCTTCGGTCTGTCTCTACCAAACATACTCCGATTTACCACACTGGACCCCACAGGAGCCGCTGTTCAGAGATGGAGCTCCGAGTGACCTCCTACCAGGGCACACGTCCACCAACCTGGTGGCCTCTATTGAGGGCTCTAATATTTCCGCAGTTTTCCTATCTGGTGTGCCAGGTGAAACATCTTAGATGATCCGCATGCTGCTCCCGTTTATGCTTGCCGGCTCCTGCCGCTGATACTGACCTAGATCCATACAGCCACCGATAAAGCTCTCCTACTCCCAGCTAATTTTTTATCAACGGTTTGCCCCACAGTCTTCCTTACAGAGCTTACATTTCTTCCTACCTTACACCCAACAGTTTCATAGTGTAGAATATCCCGGGGCTGGCCTCTGAGCGAAAGACGCAAACTACTCCTTGCACTGTACTAGAAATAAGAAATTTCAGGTAGTCGCATACTTAGCGATACCTATTCGAAAAGCTAAGTTATTACGAAAAAACCCAGGGAGAACCCAGGGAATCACTGCACATCTCTCTGCCAATACTTCGATCAACACATGTTCCCTAAAGATGTCTCCGGCGCTAAGTTGCATCCTTCATTGCCTCCACAAAAATTGATGAACATCTTGTCACATAAGGAAAGAAGATGACTTGTTTGAAGTTCAGAGTATGATACATAATTCTTTCACTTATTTCTATAAGTTATGCCCGATCGCTGCTTTTAGGTTCTGCTCGCAGGTTTGCAGGTAGTACCCCACTCCCCTTATTGGAGTGGCTGCACTAAGGCTGCGGTTTTAACCTGAACTGATGTATCATAGCCCTCTAATTTGTCATTAGGGAACCGGGTTTAGCATTTCCTAGATTCGAAGATCCGAAAGGTATCCCAGGAATCCTTGTTACAGAAGCAAATGGAAAAAATAGTAACTTAATGAAGTCAAGGTTGATAGGAATTGGAGATCATGAACTGTTAAAAGATCAGCTGTGCGGGGTAACCAAGAAGGGCAGTGCAATACCCAACCCCTCGCATTAATATCTTCCGACAGGGTCTCTTACTAACCGCGCTTCATCTATACGCCACTCTAGACTAGGAACCCTGTGGAACCTAGAAACACTATTTCCCCTCATCAGAACGAGACACCCCTTGGATAAAAAAAGGGTAGAAAATGAGACACAAGATTTCTGAGTTCCGGTTGGTTGCGTTCGGTAGCTCGGGTTAGTTGCCTCCATGTTTCTAACCCTTGCTTTCTTCCCCGCTGCAGGCTGTGGTTGTCAATGCCAAGTGGTCTCTTGCCTTATCAGCAACTCAGAAGAAAGAATTACCGAGTGACCGGCTATGCAGAGGGGGTCAGGCGTCAGAGACACATCTCTCCATCTCTAGGCCTAATAACCCCGCCCCCGCATCTAAATGATCTCCCACCAAGCGGATTGGTAGATTTGCATGGGTTCCCTGAGATGTGCATGGAAAGGTAAAGTTAGAAAGCAAGAAAGGTGCTCAAACTAGGTTATGTGATATCAACCCAAGCCCGCCGAGACCGACGATCCGAAATCATGATGACCCAAAGCTAGAGCTCGATAGGTCAATGTCAATTCTAAGGGCTGCTGAGCTCTTGAGATCGAGTTATCATATCTTTTCGAACAAGCCTGATAGAAACTGGGGGAAGCCGGACCAACCAGAGGGCGGGAATATCCCTAGATGACCACATTTGAAGCAAGTGGGGAAAGGGAACTGGGACGATTATCCTTAGGGCTAATCGGAATTTTTCTAGGCGATCTAGTAGTAGATCCCCCACACTTGATACTATTTCTCCCAGGCTGCAGTGGCTGAGATTCTTAGTGACACAACCAGCTAACAACTCCCAGAAACTACACCCCTCACATGCTAAACACGTCAAGCGAGCGATCTCACATAGCCAGGATATAGACCTCGGATCTCACAATAGAGTCGAGAACAACTCACTGTGCTTTATCTCTGTCGAAAAGTTTCAGGGCAACCTAAGCCCCCTACTATTAGCGCTTCCTCCGGCCCTGCAAGCCCAACCTATCACTCGGAATGAACCGTGGAACCAAGCTGGTATCGCACCCCCAAAATTTAGTATAAACTTTTGTACAATACACCGTAGAAACACATCGGTAATTTCATGTATCTTCATCCGTTTTAGAACATAGTCCATCAAGCTGACCATCGATCTACAGCACTGCGCGAGATGTATCTGGGGAGTGCACAATAAACTCTAGGAACCACTGCGCGGCTGCCGGGTTTGAGCATGCGGTGACCAGTGACCGTAAGGACAAGGAAAATAATCCTAATACCGGTAATGCACTAACAATACATTGGGTAATAAGTACACCGAGTAGCATCTGCGCTGATAAACCTTCACACAGCTGAGAAGTTGATAAGACAGGTTACAAAAGTCCACCCCTCTTCAGCACACCAAGCGTGCCCCCCCTCCTCGGCAAGGATAGATAGCCCCTCTCTAGACCAGGCCCCGGAAAAAGTCGAAAGAGTCGGCTCCTGCCTACTAGAAGTAGTACGAGAATCCCCAACGCAAGGCCAAAGACAGGTAATAACTTCAGTCCTAGCGATGATATTATACATTCCCCAATATTCACTCCCCTCTTATACATGATACGTTGTACTTTTTCTCTAGTTCCCCTAGGCCCCAAGAGGCCCTTCATCTCCCTATTGACATGGTAAGTGCGTTTCCGCAAACCCAACTCTATGAGGCTGAAAAGTGACTTGGAAGAAGTCTCATGTCGCTTATGACATTGTTACACAATGCCATTTTCCACCTGTTACCTTACCTACACCGAACCAGATTATCACTTTTTTCCTCTTTGTTCTCAACCTAACTTTGTTATCAAAGAGCACCTCTAGCCTACCTGCCTACTTGGAATTAGGCGAGTCAAAAAGAAAATACGAAGTTTCCGAGTGTGATGCCGGCAAAGTAAATTTTGGGGGATAGGGATGAGGTTGGATGAGGCTCAAGTCTGGCCAATCAAAAGGGGGGGTATGCAAAACCGTTGACGAAACCCGACTCCTGCTTACCTGCTTATTCGTGTCGCTGCTGCCGCTGCAGGCAACAGGAGTGCTGGGATTGGCAGGTTGACGGGACCACTAGTACCGCAAATCATCTAGCTGCAGTGCGCACGTCCCTATATTCTCAAGGGCAACGACAAAACATTTCTCTTTTATTTAAAACCCCGTATCTATTGGCCCTCGGGCTCTGCAGTACCTCGCCACTTATGTAAGGAGAAGAACAGGAGGAGGAGGAGGAGGAGGAGGAGGAAGAGGAGGAGGAGGAGGAGGTGGTGGTGGTGGTGGTGGAAGAGGAGGTGGTGGAAGAGGAGGTGGAAGAGGAGGGGGAAAAAGAGGAGGGGGAGGGGGAGGGGGAGGGGGAGGAGCAATGGAGGGTTCTTTTCCTCCGCAAGACAGCTGTCGGGGATGATGCCGAAGGAATGGGGATCTTGTTTCGATGTGTACTGTGTGAAGTGCTTCAGATTGACCAATGCAAGAGATGTTTGCCGGGTGCACCTGCTAGATCCACTAAGCTCTCCTAAACAGGAGATTCGGGGTCATCACAGGGTCTGTTTGCCACCCTCTCCCCGCGCACTAGACTTTTGCTATTACGAGAATTAAAGGTCAGAATCGCCTGGGTGTTAGTGCCGACACTACAGCACCCGCCCATTCCAAAAGTATCCCGAGGTTTTGGTGTTTCCTAGACTTAAAACGTGCCAATATTCCCGTATACTGCAAGAATGGGCGGGTAAAGTACAAGAACGCTATGGCTGGGCACGTGTTTTGGTTGGGGCCAGGATGCTCTAAGCAGGTAAATAGTGGAGTTTGGTGTAATCATAATGTCATCAAATTCGGGGAGCTCTCTTCCTCTCTCCTTTCTATACTAGTGCCGGAATTACAGCGCATTATCGTTATGAGGCTCTGCCATGCGCAGCCTTCCACCACAATCACAATCTCAAACACTCACACCCCCAACATCAAGCGAGCAAGATTGGTGATATCAAATAGGAAGCTGCATGTAGAAAGCAATATCATAGTTGTTTATTCTCGAGCTAGATACAGGCTAGCATAGCGTGCCGGGCTCCGTATACCCACGTTCCTAGTGCTTTTACTAATACGGTACTTCACTTTACCCTATATTGCTGGTGAAATGATGCCTCCTCAAGCCTTGCGTACAGTATCTATCTCAACCCCCCGTGGCGTGTATTTCACAGACATACATGCAAGCCAGAAGGCGGCGCCATACCAGGATGAAGGAGAAGCCCCCCCGGACCAAGGATCACCTACGCTAGGAGAGAGAAAAGACACAGATAAGACACGTCAAGAGCTAAACTCCCCACCCCAAAATATCATATATTACTCGCTGGGGTCATTTAAAGCCGTAAAACATAACCCTTGTCTCTGCAGAGCACTATATGGGATCAGCAGAAATAGAGGAAGATTCACTCGCTTCACTGGCTCCTCCCCCCCTCCTGCTTGTGATGAAAGTGGAACACACGAACGACATCTATGAACGTGCATACTGGCATGACAATTGTAATCGGGAGGCTCAACAAACAAGAGAGACCGAGCGGGGTGCAAGTAGGGGAAAGTGAATATTTTTAGTTTGCTATAGCAAAGTATGATATGATAATTCACTCTCATTTTTCTTTTTTGCTACGATATCCACTTCCTCACCCTATTTATCCTAGGAAAGAAGTATCCGGAAACAGGGATTCCCAAGACATATGGCAATAAATCCCTGCGTATCACAAATCCACCACTCGTATTTCTGGATCTTTTTTACCCAGGACAAGTACCCCGCTATGCACTTACAGTCCAAGTAGCATATCCCTGCACGGAAAGGAATTAGTTATTCCAACTGACTAACAGTGCTTTGCAGCTGACCCGCGATCAAGGGTGATCTCCAAGGAGCGCTGGGAGGAAAAGGTATTTGGGTTAAGGAAGCCGTATCCAGGGATCGGAAGCAAAGCAGTAATTTAATCCTTGCCCCCTCCCTCAGCGGTACGAATGCAGCTGGTAGAAATAGGGTAGCATGCGGCTCTGTATATTATGTCCGCCTACATTCCCCTCCGTTTTTGTGTTTTTGTTGAGGGCTTTTCAGCCTTTTCTTTTTCTTTTTAGGGCGGGTCCAGATTTAACAGAGTGCTTTTTTCCCGCAGTTCCTACGAGGCTACAGAGCCCTGCAGTGATTGGGACTAGCTATTAATGCCATATTGTGCTCGAGCACTTGTATAACTTCTAGTCTAACAGCAGCGTGGACTTGGGTAACGAGCGCTATGTCTACCGGGGCCAAGGGAGAGAGAATGAACAGGAAGCAGAAGGGGTAGTGGATGGTGCTCACGGCACTGTAGTCGCGGCAGTGATAACTTCTTTAATGGGGGGTTTCGGGTTGTGGTAGGGCTTTTTATATCATTGGTTTTTAGTTAATGGAAGGGAAAAAATAGCGTCCATTATGTCTCACTTTGTCCGGCCCTATAGGGCTTAAGCTTCTCGTGTACGAGTATCATACTGCGCCACTTGAAACACCATTGTTAGGCTATTTTATAATCAGGGTTTATGATGCTCTTGCCGGCATTATTTGCTGAATGAAGGAAAGCTTGGCTTCGGAGAATAAGGCAGGAAGTTGAGCAGGGGGTTGGTAAAAGATCATCGCACAAAGGAGATTATGAGCAAATTAGACTAAATCGCTGGATACTAGTAAGGCACTCGAATGCGGGGAGTTGGGACCTGACAAGGCGTGGTCAATGATAGTTTGTAGTTGTGATTGAAATTCCAACCACCACCTATGATTGGAACTTTGCGAAAATGAAGTTCTAAGTTCATCCACTAAAAGCTCTACCCTTTCTCTTAAAAGAGGGGCGGGTATTATATATAGATATCAATCATATCTCTGGATACCAAAGCTTAGGCGAGTAGGCCCACAGAACCGCTGTACTCGAACATCATAACCAAGCCAATCCCTGAGGCGAAACCCATGACAAGGGTAAATTTTCTTGTAGCAGCTAGCAGTGATCCCGCATGAAGGCCAGTTTGTCCCGCCGCCTTGTTCATGGATCAATTCACGGAGCCATTCCTCGAGCCTGCCGACTTGTCCTCCTGGCTGCGGGTACGCATGCACAACAGTCTCCGCAAGTAGCTTGCAGTAACATGTAGTGTTCCCGCGGGGTCCTCCTACCAGGGAAGGGAGGAGTGGGGGTCGGAGAATCGCCGAGGGAAGTTGGCCATCACAGAGTAACTCAGAAACCGTTCAGCGCCGTCGTTGAGGAGGGGTGAAGTTACACGGGGTTGTCCGGTAGTTTGATGACAGGTGACACTTATGAGAATTAACGTAAGTGTTTGCTCCTAAGCATGCACTATAGAAGGTCAAAGCGCAAGTACCGTAGGGCTATCAGCCTATCCATGTTTTCATCATCGCAACCTCTACCTACCGTGGCGGTCAGTCAACCACCTACCTACCTGTGCTTCATTCCTGAGGGACAGGAGTTTTAGGCTCAATAAAGACAACAAAAATGAAACCATTGCGGGAAGAGCGAAAGTTTCAAACCCCGCTTTCTCCTTCTTTCCCTTACCCACTTGCTCTAACCCCCCCAATTCCTACCTGTTCTCCCTTGACCTTAGCATAGCTTGTTAAGGGAGAGAGTAACAAGGTTGAGCTTGGTGAGACGCAACTACCGTGGCTAGAGCGTAGGTTATAGCACATTAGGCGTGCAAGCGCCCAATAATCCATGGCTTGGGTAGCCATGATGTCTACTCGAGTATCGAACTAGAGCTTCTCGCTTCCTTGTTTTCTTTTAGGTGCTTTTCTTAATATATCAGAGATTACAAAAATCCAATTCACCACCTTTGTTTCGTTTCGGCACGCTCTTTGAGGGCAGCGGTAGGGGGGTTATTGTAGTCGCCCACGGTACGATAGGTGGTACTGTATTGTCCTGAACTTATATGAGGTGATGTCGGCGCTCTGGGAAGGTACAGCACTCTGAGAACGCAAGAAGTACCCGACAACAGGGTTTCACAAAATGTACTCGAGTGCTCCAGGGTAAAAATCTGTGCCTATATGAGTGCCCTTACAAATTCACGACATCTGCTTTAGGATACTTCTTGCCTGCTGCGCAAGTACTGTACCTTTGGTTGTTGGAGCTTGTGGATTGATTGCGTGTGTGGTGAGGCAATAGTGGCTCGAGGAGTTTTTGGAAAAGGCATTAAGACAACTCTTGCTCTAGTAACCAATTCCTGGAATCCTTGTATTGTGCTCGGTACAGGATCTAACAGGAAGTTATGGAACAGTTATTTGGGGTTAATTAGCCAAATAGGTCCATGATTCTTCCGGTTAACAGGTCCCTGCTCTTCGATAGTGCTTGAGCAGACGATGAGCGGACAAAAGAGGTTATTATGGCAAACTGGCCAAAGGCTCTCTCCTCCTGTCTATGCGCCTCGTCATGCTCTTCTCGGCTATCCTGTAGTGTGCTCTGCGCTGCACATGTGGATAACTACGAGATCTTAGCTCCGGTGGCACAATAAGCACTAGATTTAGCCCCTCGTGAACCACTACTGTATCATAGAGTACCATTAATATCGCAAATTTGATGATATAGTGAGTGAGAGTGAGAAAACGGAACTTAGGATCATCACCCCCGCCGGCCCGTGTCATGCAGTGCTCATAGCACCCACCCTATCCTTACCGAGGGTATCAGACCCTCCTAGTTCAGGGAGGGGATGCGTGTTCCCCGGGGGGTGGTGAGTGAGGGAGGTGGTACTGATTCACAAGGAGGGGATGGGGGAGCTTTGGTGCTATGCCCGTACTTTCTGTAATGAAGTATACAATCCTTCTACCCCACGTCTTGTGCAATAAAGTACTGTACTGTACTTGAGCGGCGTACTGTGCATCGCCATGTAGTAGATAAGCCATAGCATCTGATCGTAATGCTCCGAAACTAACTGAGAATAATTGGCCTAATAGACAAGCGCCTGTGAAGCAATCGACCCCTGCATGGCACTCATGCAAATGGGGAACAAAATTGAGGCTCTAATTTGACGACATCTCACGAAGCCTTTGTTTGCATACTAGTCCTATTTTTCTCTCCATCCTCAGGAGGAGCTACGGGTATGTTTAGGAAAGTTTATTAAGTTGCGGGATTACGACACTGGGGTATGGATGCTAGTGATGGGACGGATAGTGGTAACAAATGATTTGATTAGGGAGGAATGGTGCAGGGAAGGGCAAGATGCTTTGGCGGTTTTTGTCCGTCCCGTCACTAACCTCCATACCCGAGTAAGTTTCGACATGGTATGATAGCTTTTTGTGGGGAAATATGGTATTCCTTGGCATGTGAAGGGAGTGAGAGGGGGAGCGACGAAAGTGCCGGAAAGCCAAAAGCACGGATGGGCGAGATGCATGCCAGTATATACAAGGATTTACTTTAATTTTTACTCTCTTCTTTCGACAGTTCATGTAGCTCAGGCATCCTCTCTATTCGAAACTACTTGTATCTTCACCCTTGAGAGATGATTTTGCTTGGCTCCGAGCAGCAACCCTTTCCATCAAGGCAGTTCCCGCATGCACTGCCGGGAAGGTCTTCTAAGATACAGGTGAACGCCATCGCGGGCCTTGATCGCTGTCTCACGCGGAAGTGACGAATCCTGGGGGGCTCAGTCGGTGTCTTATTGCCTGATACATCGTGAGCGCCTGGAGTAAAGGGGAATTTAGTGATACTTAAAGTTATGGAGGGCGAGGGAAGTTCGGGCACGCCACGGTGACAGCGGCCGATCGTCAGCACTCATCGTGCTAAACGTTGTCGTGATCGTGGCTAGTACTGTAGATCCTTGATATCGCATCTGCATACGGTAAGAGGTAATGTTAAGTAGATCAAAGGGACATACCCCTTAGAGCGAATGATAAACCGGCGGGCTCAGCTCTAATCTGATACTCGAGTACAATACCGGTATAGCTAGTTTTCTCGAAGTGATTTATTTATGTCTACTATGCTCGAGACGATGACATAGATTTCTCCCCTTGTGTAGCAGCAATTGCCCAGAGGTTGAAGGAGGGTTTGTTTGTCCCTAGAAAATCTATTAAAAGGGTAATTCGCCACAGAGGGCTTACCTTCCTGCAAACCTGTGGAAAAAGAAAATATAAAAGCGTCCCTTAATCCAGATTTCGTCGTCATTCTACGTCCGATTCAGCTGTGGTATGTGCCTGGCTTTGCCCCTGATCGGTTGCACCCAGACCAGTATGTAATACCGTTAAGGCTTAGCGGTATCAGAAAGCACCGCAGCGCACCTGAAAATAGAAACCTTATTGAGATGCGATCTCTTGCCTCTCCGAAGAATCTTAGCATACACTGGTGTTATGCCATGCTGCGTTTTATTGCTCTGTTTCTTTCCTCTTCAAGAGCGGTACGTACTCTACTTCGATAGTGGGGATGAGGATATAGTGCGGGAGAAGGGATGGGATTCGGTTGAACCCCCACAGCCTGATGGCAGTGATGACAGGATCACTAGGGAGGGAGAAAAAGTGATGAAAAGGGTAACTTAAAGGGTAGGAAAACAAGGAAGCGATCTATTCTCCTCTGTTTGTGTTGCTCTACTGGTGTGCAGTACCGGTACGCTTATGAGATTTAGCCACAGGTTAATATTGTGATACCGGTACTCTGTCTAGTACCAATATTGGCTAAGCGTAAAGTACGACATTATACATGATGGCCAAAGCCAAGCGCATCCAATAGGCAGGCTGGCGGCTGTGGTGTTTTCCAACCCAGGTACTGTATCCATCCCAGGCTCCAAAATGAGGGGAGGGGAGTTGGGGAAGGAAAAAACGAAAGAAAAACGAAAGAAGGGGGAAAAAAGAAAAAGAAAAGGAAAAAAAGGAAAAAAGGAAAAAAGAAAAAAAGAAAAAAAGCTGTTGTGTGACCATGGGTCGCTCTCTTGGTTCTCCTCTCAGGGTTATAGATCTGGGCTGCACTAGTATGTGTGATATTGTACCTGTGGTGGGTTTTCTAGGGATTGCGAGAGAGCTCGCTAGGCGAAAGGCTGTGAATCCTCTTTCGTTTTTCTTCTCAGTGCCCTATTTAATTAGCACTTGGTGGGCTACTGAGCCCGAGAATCAGAGTATATCTGATTCCTTGGAACGAAGCTTTCGGTACGCTCTTGCGCGACCAAGTTCTGAACCCCCCTCAAGACTCAGAGAGATCCGGGCTCCCTTTCGCAATCTTTGGACAACTTACAATATACAATGCCGGCAAAGAAACCGGGCAAGATGCAGTGAGAAGCACAGGACTTGTAGGCAATGTGGGGCTATTGCCATCGATCTGAGAGGACCCGTAAGCCAGGAAGTCGCAAGACGACTCAGGCAAAACAGTGTCGGTCAGACAACACGATGCATTAAATTATCCGTGGATGTTTGGAGATGGTCTCGGACGGATGGTGTACCGTAGTGGTCGGTCCACGTAATTGGTAGTGTTGAACCTCAGTTGCCTTCGATCTCAGCTCGGTGAGCGCGGGTGATGGCGTCGGAGAACACCTCCCTGGCACTTCCAGCAAGTGTTGTTGGTACCGGTATTGTAGTGGCCACTCCTGGTTAGGGTGGGGCACCTTCTCTTGGTTGCCATAAGTGCTCGCTTTACCTATTGCAATATACTCGAGTATGGAGGAGGGGAGTACAAGGTAGGTACTAGGGTGTGAGCAAAAGTACGGCGAAGTCTTGGCTGCCATTTACATAGAAATTCTGTGAGCCACGTTCGCCAGACTTATCCACAACCCCCGGTACATTACACACTACGGTACACGCTCACGCGCATCCTCCCACGGGCAGACCAAGAGGTTACTAGTTCACACCAAAAAGTGAGGCTCTGATACCCCCCCTTTCTACAGGGATTTTAATGATAAAGAGACTCCTCCCCCGCCGGGAACATCTTGATTTCACTTCAATTCCTCAGAATTGAGGCTGCCTCGCTTGTCCCCCTAGGCACTATCATACGCTGCCTTCTTCTTACTGCCTATTGGCCATCCATCTGCCCACTGTTTCCCCTAAATCCAGCAGGACGAACTTTGATTCGATCTGAATAATTTCTACAATTGCTCTTGTTCTAGAGCTCCTGTGTCCCGGGATAAGTCGAAGGAACAACACAAGCCATTGTTTGTGTTCTGCCTACTTGGACGGTAACCATAGTAGCCGAGATGGAAAATCTAAGTGCAACCGCGCGCGTCTTGGGATCTGCTACTCCTGCTGTTGGGGGTGGTATGTTTGATATCACTGCGATTCCAGGGTTTGATGTTGTACAGAAGCTTTTCCTCAAGCTGGGGATGGATACAAGTTTGTTGGGCAAGTTTATCTTTCGTTTTATTCAGAGGTTTTTGTCAATCCCTTTCTGCCGCGTTCCCTCGATATCTTTGGGCTATCGTTCCGGGTGGCTTTTGGTGCTGCCTTTTTTCCTAAGGGCCTCGTTATAAGTCACCATGCGGAGTTCCCCGCTGCCGGGCTCGTTGGCCAAAGCTCTAGCTCCGAGCTTCTTACTCAGGCCTGTGGAGCTGTCCCCAAGCTTGCTGCTCTACCCCCCACCCCGAATGATTGACTGGTTTTGTGTCTCAGTCCTTTTGATTATCTTACTCTCTTACTCCATATTTCTTTCTAATTTTTGATAATCTTATTTCTAATTTGCCTCTTGCCCACCACAGTCACTCTAGGGATGTCACTTACCCTCCTGACCTCTCTTTTTTCCTTTTTCACCTATTCCATATCTTCCCTAACGACCCTCACACGTTTCATATCAGCCAACCTGGTTTCTTCGGCAACCATCCACTCATCAGATGTAACCTACCTGTATGTCATGCGTTGGCTGGCAGTCAATCGTATCTCTACAGATTGCAGGCTTTTCTGTGTTACTAGCAGGAAGAACCCCATGAGCCATGCTGTCCGAAGGTACAGCTCGTACGGTCCATTTGGAGACGGCGCAGGTAGAAACGAGGATGATGACGATGAAGAAGTTGACGGCGATGAAGGCGGTGGATGTGCTGAAGAGGATAGACTGGGCCCAAAGCTCAAGTATACACCCGCTCCTGGTACGTGAAATGCGCTTCTTTACTTTTCCCACGGGGGCTACCCCCCACCCCCCCCCGGGAATGCCGTCAGCACAACCGAGGCGGTGTTCACACTATTCGCTTGGATTAGTGATTCTGTTTGGGCAAACAATCCCCTTCTCGTGCAGATCATGTGCTCAAATGGTGTCACTTCTTTTTACCTCTCTCTCCCATTCCTCATCGGGGTCCTCCTACCCTACTCAACCCAGCCAAGAAGTACCACGAACACAGGGATTAGAAATATATCGCCAATATCTGTGCGTATCTGTGCTTGCAAACAGAATTATTTCCTCAATGTTAGGGTACTCCTTGTCTGGGACGAGCACCATGTAGCAATGCCGTAACCGGAACCCCGGACCGATATCATGAGGCAATTGCAATTTTCGTCCATTTTGCACTACATTTCTTTTCTATTTTGCTCTCCCCACCTTGCTGCCACCATCCCCCCCCCCTTCCACTCAGCTGAGTTGTCTATATATCAAGAATATTACTATGTCCTACCATCATAAACATGGATGGTTGATTTGGCACTCACAGCGCTTTGCGGAGCCAGTCCCGTATTCCCTTCCACCCGAAACCGACTCGTCCTAGGAAAGAAAAAGAGATCAAGATTTTGCTGACCGAATGTCTATAGGGTTTCTCCACTTCTGGTACAAGAGAAATTTAATCATCATTAATCGTAAATTGGATCTCTCGTATTACACGGGTGATATTCCAGACGAAACCATGGTAATTAATCATCCCCCCGCACTTTCGTATGATTTCTTTCAGCTCATTAATATGTCTAACAGGTATTGACCACCATCGGTCGTTCGCCAACCCTGCTTCGCGAGCTCCTCGCTGAAGCGCGGAAGGAGTACCTCCAGGCACAGTCAAGGAAAACCATGGTATATACACTTTCACCCACACCATTCGCCCAAAAGAACTGGGATCAAGGCCGTCATCGGCCCTCCCGTGATATCTCTACAGTCATCATGCCCCGGGGCTCTAAATCTCACCTCCTTCGTGATGTCAAAGAGTATTTGAACCCGGTGACTGCTCGCTGGTATGCCCAACGCGGCTTGCCATACCGCCGTGGATATTTGTTCTATGGGCCTCCTGGCACGGGGAAAACAAGTTTGAGTCTTGCTCTTGCTGGGGAACTCAAAGTTCCTCTCTATATCTTGAGCTTATCTACTGGGAGCCTTACGGATGAGACACTTACCATGCTTTTTGTTGGCCTGCCGCGGAAATGCATTGTCCTTCTGGAAGACATTGACTGTGCCGGCGTACAACGCACCAGCAGACACGACCTGGTCGATGATTCTGATTGGGACTCCTCGGAAGATGAGGAGGCTAGCTCTGATGACGAATCGCGAACTTCGAAAAGAAAGTCAAAAGACGGAAAGGACAAAAAATCTAACAGATCTGGAAGCGAAAGTTCCCTTCCGCCGTCTCCCTCAAGACAGCACAGGATGTCTGTTAGTTTTTCAGGGCTCCTGAATGCTATTGACGGTGTTGCAAGCCACGAAGGGAGGATTTTGATTATGACTACCAACCACAGAGAGCGACTTGATCCGGCTCTCATTCGCCCAGGCAGAGTCGACATGCAGATTGAGTTTGGTTATGCTTGCAAGACCACATTAGCAGAGATCTTTAGGGAACTTTACTCTAGCGTTGATGGAATCGATTCGGTTACGATTGAAGAGGAGCAAGAAGTATTTGGCGGGGAGGACGAGCCATTGCTGTCGTCAGCAGAGAAGAGCGGCGAGGCAAGGGAGGAGCAGTACAGGTCAACTATTCGCCAACTCTCCGAGAAATTCGCGGAGATGATACCGGAGAACAAGTTCACCCCAGCGGAAATCCAAGGCTTTCTTATGTCTTACAAACGAGCGCCTAGATTCGCGTTGGAGCAGCTCCCTGAATGGCTAAAGGGTAAGCTTGCTGCAGCGGCTGATTCTAAGGGCGGCCGTGGGTCTAGATCCAAGGGTGATAGGAGAAAGGTCGTGAAGAATGTCACTAAACCCAATGGGGTCGAAGAGAAGGGGCAACTCTCTGTTACCGTCAACGTCCCGTCTGCCACCTCGCCCCGACACATGGGACTACAAGGCACGGTTTTAGAAGCCGGCGGCTTGCAGATAGACAAACAGAATTTCGATGTGGAGGTGATAGCAAAGGCATTATTTGCGCAAATGCTAAGGGCGAGCGTGAAGCAGAACATCAGTGATGGAAACGAGGTTACCAAAACAAGCATCACCAACTCTATGGCCGCCGAGAAACCACGAACCAGCGATGCTACAGGGGATGCCACCAAGCCCCCTCCGCAACCCGAAGACAAGAATAAAGATGGATCTAAGTCGAAGGGGTTGGTGACCGGTATGGCTAATGGTATGGCCAATGGTACGGCCAATGGTGTAGTGAATGGTGTAGTGAATGGTGCAGTGAATTGTGTGGTTAACGGGGAGGTGCCAAAAGTAGAGTAACGCAGTTTTGATCTTTCACGAAATATAGCGCGGCTATAGCCAAGCTGAGTTCATATAATTTCCTAGGGTTAATGGCGGCGTCTGGGTTTTGTTATTTGTTTCTTTCAGCAAAACAGAGAGTCTGTGGAGCGGAGGCTGGCTAATATCGTCTTATACCAAGGCCGCTCTTGAGAATTGGGCTGGTTTAAACCATTCACGCATTTGTTTTGTTTTTTTCTTTCATGTTTTTGGTTCGGGTCTTTCATACGGGATACCCATACCTAATTTTAATTTGTAGCTCACTACTCGAGTATCTAGTTTTTTTTCCGGCTCGCTCTTTGTGTATAAACAAACCTTTTTTTTTGACACCCTCCCTCCTCATATCTTCCTTTTGTCTCCCCTCTCTCTGCTCTACCCCTTTCACCGTCTCTAGCAAAAACCTCGAGGGGGTAATAGCATCTAGAATTCAGGGCAGAAAATGAACTCGATGATTCTAAGTACCATAAACACGTTCCGCCGTGCATGGTTACAGGAGCTTTGAGTAATCTCCGCACGAGTAAGGCAGAGTGAAAGTAAAATCCCCTAGTATCGCGGCTATTATTTCGTTGGCAAATGGGTAATACTCTACTAGGTTCTGACAATAACCGATACTTCGGTAATAAATTTAGCTACGGAGCAACTAGCGAGAGCAAGGAGAGAAAAGGTAAGCGAGTGACTCTCCATGATGCGTATGGTGCACAAGCTCCCCAAGCTTACTGTGCTGGGCTGTACTGTACACTGGGACCGTATCACCTCCATGACCATGACACGTGTGTGATCCCGTGTTCGTTCGCTCGGCTTTGCGGCTTGCTCGACTACGCTGTAAAAAATAATAATTTAAATTGGGGGGAGGGGGGGGGGGAATTAAATGTTACTGAGTAACGTGGAGCGCCGTACTAGTAAGTAGGTAAGTATGAACCATGTGCAAGGTCGATGCCATGCCATGTAAATCGGCACATGGTCGTTCTAATGTCGCATGGATGGTATTATTCCGTTCCCCCGCTGGTTCCTTCGGTCTTTCTCGATTCCTCCCCCTCTTTTTACTTCTTCCTTTTGCCCTTTTCCTTTCCTTTCTCCCGTATTTTGGTTTTTGTCTCCTGCAGGGGGGAAGTAGTGGAGGCACAGCACAACGCCGGTAACCGTGGGGGGAGAAAGAGGAGCAAAAGCATGAGTGGGCACGAGCGGGGGGATAATGAGAGGAGGGGAGTAAAGTAAAACAGGATGGATTTGGCAAGCCACATGTGCATGGTAGATCGTTACAGGGGGGGGGGGGGGGAGGGTGACTACCGGTGGTCTTTAGGGCTGTGATAAGGTTGGGCTATGGGTATGATATGGTTCCTCCACTCTTTTCCTTTGTCCACCAGAGAGAGGGAGGGGGGACCAAGCTGGAGGGGAGCTGCTGCGCGGGCCATTTCAGGGGAGGGGCTCTGATGGATCCCCTTTGGACTTTCGTTTTTAACGTGCGTTTTACAACAATTCAGCTCATGGAGTATTATGTTTAGTCCCCCCTTGACTCGATCGTAGACGTGTGGACCGGCGCTTTTTTTCTCTCTTTCTTTTCCTCATCATTGCCCCCCGTACTATGTTGCCCCCCCCCCCTCCCCTCCCGTCGCCCTTGGTGCAGTGAGTGACCGCGTGAGCGGGAGAATGGTGGTGAATGCCTTATGCTATGCTACGGTACTTACCAGCCACAGAAAAAACACAAAAACCAACACCCTGAACGGATAAGCGAAGAAGAAGAAAAACTCCGACACAAGTAAACGCACGCATACCCCGCTGATAAACTTGTGATTCTACTGTACCCCTCCTTGTAATTTCCTCGGCGATGGAGGAGTACTCATTTATTCTATTATGTAATGTCGGGTACTTACAGATGATAAATACGACAAACCGGGATTGGGGCCAAAGAAATTAGGGGTCTTTGTTCTCTTGTGCGTAATCTGCTGATGTGATTCCTGTTTTCACGGTTGTCTGCGCGATCTGTAAACTTATTAAATTGGTCTACTATTTATTAAACGGCGGAGACTTTTGACAGAGTTGATTGATGCGTGGCACAGTACAGCACATTACAGTACAGCACATTACAGTCCAGCAGAGTACGAGAACGGTGGGGTTGGCACGAATTAGAAATGGGAATCTCTGTTTTTTCTCTTCTAAGTGGAATGTAAAAGTGAAAGAAAAAAAGTATTTCTTGGAGTGAGCGCATGAAGGAGGCCCGAAGGATTTTTTGGTAACCCGTCTTTACTTTCTTCCCAGCACAATTCTTGTATTTTCCCACCCTTCGGCTGCTCACCACCACGGATCCTCGGTTATCGTTAATTACCCAAGGCACCACAATAGGAAACTCCACCGATTTCGGGGGAAAACGAGAACAAAAACAAGAAAAGAGGGGGAGAACTGGGCTAAAGCTGAAAGGTAAACTCACTCGTCTTTTAATCATAGAGCCACGGGGGGGGGGGGACAACACCCAGGCTCTCCCGGCACCATTTACACTCATGATCACAATACCTACAACACTGGTTCCCTTATCTGCATACTCAAGTATGCAGCACCGTATTTTATCACAACCAAGGAACGAAAAACGAAAAAGCATCTAATCTTCGCGTGCATACGTCTCGCTTGTGTTCTTGCAGTTGGGTATTTGTCAACTCCCTGCTCGAGTACCCATACCCACCTACCTATCCACCTACTTAGCCTCCCATCCAATCTCGCCCTCGAGACTTTTTTTCCTATCGGACCGTTTCGTCCGTCTCGCTCATTCCTCTAGTCTGCCATGCCACATTGCAGCATAAGTTTATACGCATCTTAGTAGTACACCCGCTGCATTGACCCTATTGGAATTTCAAGGGCCAGGTAACCACATCCGCAGTCAATAGTACAGTACTTGGTAATGATCTGGCATGGCGATCGTACCGTACGACGACCAGAGGTGACGGTGAAGATTCTGCCGGCGTTTTCTACTTAAAAGCAACGAGCAAAGAAAAAGAAAAAAGGCTTTCGCCCCACACCCCCTCCCGGTTGCCCCTCCCGATCTCTCCACGCCTTGTTTTGGTGGGGCAATGATTGTCTCGCACAGCATTTAGGCATTGCATGGAGCCCGCTCGAGTGATCAGATATGTTTACTTGCCGGGGTGCGGTGTGTTTGTCAGAACCCCTGTAGACGACCAGAGGGTATCGACGACGTCATGGGGATGTCCGCGAGGGGGAGATGTAGTTCGATAGGGGAGTGGTGAGGTGAGGGGAGGTGTGATTTAATTCAAAGTGAGACCTTCCCCCCTCACCTGTCAGGATGTGCCCTTTCTTCCCTCCCACCCGAATACCCTTCCCCTCCCCGCACACGTACTTTAAGATATTTGGAAGGCGGAGGTAGTGATGGGTGGATGGGTGGGGCAGGAAGAGAAGAAAGAAGAAAAAGAAAAAGAAAAGTGCACTTTGTAAAGGTAGACTTTTTGCGTCCCTTGCATCACTGTTCCCTATCATGCCCTAAACTCGTGGGCGGTTTTTATTAGGCGGTAAGTTACCCGCGCGCTTATAGCGATTGGGCCTGCCTCGTGCCGTGTTAGCGCTAGGATAGCTTTCTGCGCTCCCTTGATAACATAGGTGGAGGGTGCCGGGGGGGGGGCGCAATTCGTGGGGCTTGATTCGTCGGGGTTAAGGCTAAGCGACCGATGGGGTGGAGGGGGTGCTTCTATCAGAATGTTAGTGGAAGGGACCTGAGACATGGAATTGCGTATCGTGTGCGTGTGTCCATGTATGTGGGGATGTAAGGGACTAATCACAGTGGGTCACTCGTGGTGTTTGGCCAATTACCGGTTTGCGATATCCACCGTAGCCGCAGAGTGGGTGGGGTCGGAGGGTGGGAAGAGCAGACCTGTTTATTCGGTTGGTATTTGGCGGATGGGAAGTGATTGGATTCGCGGATAACATTGGACTTATTAGGTGTGGGTTTTTGTACGTTTCAGGTGATCGTGGGGAAAGCTAGTTCGCTGGTTCGCTATAGGTCCCTGCGCGAACTTATTTGGTCGATACGGCGTGTGCGCACATGGCATTGGTATCATGCGGCGTGACGTACAGTACTCGAGAACTGTTCCTCTAGACGGCTGTCGCCGTTGTTTTTTTCCTTCCTCTAGCAGTCTTGCAAGCCATGAGTTAGAATTTAGCCATAATTCTCTGACGTTTGTAAAAACGACTGAGTCCACATATACTACCATAGAAACTCTCCTAGGGCCCGGGAAGCATAAAATACAAGTGTCTTTCTGTGAAAGAAAGAAGGACTCCCGGATGTTTTCAAGGGCCCCGACTGGGCTGGTTGGATTTCGCCTTAGAAGCTAAGTTAGAGACCATTATCTTTGAACTCCTGGATGGTTTGCTGGTTTTTTGAATTTTTTAGGAGTTTCTTTTCTGATTGTCTCAGGTTAGGGCCTCATAGAGCACTCCAGTAAGGGGGCTGTTACTGATGTGTATTTCAATCATACCTTCGATATTGATAACTTGCTGATACTGACGCTATTTGACACCTACTAAACGCAGGCGCACGCGAACCCGGTTGTTTTTACAAACGTCAGAGAACTACGAGTCGGAATCGGGCCCACACCAGCTTCTAGATGCCTCAGTGGAAGGGGCACACACAGCAGGCTATTAATATGTGAACAGACATACTAACTCGTGTTGCTCACATGAGATATGTTTCTGCAAGGGCATTGGACAAGCTATTGGCAGGCTCATTTACTCATGAATCACTCCTCCCTCCTTCCCTTTTTTGCCAACCCGCCCGGGTGGAGTGTGTGCCTGGGTGGGAGCCTGCTCATTAAACCGGCTTCCGGGTCCCACTATCCAGGGTGCCAGATCCACTAGAGTTATCAGCTGATCAATCTCAGAACCATTCCAGCAACTTTGTTCTGTTCCCTCTTCCGAAACAAAGTTCGGTAAATGAGATGGCCTTTACAAGGGGAAAGCGAAACCACACTCATACCCAGAGGTGATGGCGGCTTAGGATAGCGCTTGCAGAGCATAGACGCGAAAAAGGTGGCAGAACCCCTATCAATCGTGCCTAACCAGGACCAGGGGAGACCACAAAATAACAAGCGACATACCGGAGGTTGAATATCGCACAGATTAACAGCCTAGGACCACGGTGTGAGCAGCCGGGCACCACTTATGGGGAGGGCGAGAATTTACGCCGGCTAAGGATCTCGTAGGACGCCCCTTCCTCGTAGGTCATTCAAAGGATTTATATTAGATAACCTACGGGAGTCGTCTTAGCTGGGTACAGTAGTAGCATGTCACGCACAATAGCGGGTGGATTGCTGACCTACCGGAGGATTCAGTCTAGGTGTAGGGAAGGTAACTTATGAATGTCTTGGGAAGCTCGCGACCACATAGTGGTAACCCAGCCAGAAAGGCACTGTTCCCTCGGGGATACACTCCAACGGCCTCACTTGCCCGCATCCTTATCATTGCTCACAGTAGAAGTCTACGGATGCTAGTTCTTCAAGTTAGAGAATTATCCCGCATGCGAATTTTGACTGACATTGCCTATGCCACGATTTTCGCCATGCGAGGTTTCCGATGTAGTTCGGGTAAAGGCTCTCTCCTCAAAGATCTACTATGTAATAAGCTAGATAGGTGGGGGACTCATGGCTGGGTACTTGCGCCTAGGCCTAAGTACATAGTGCGATACCTGCCCATACCTATCTGCTTACCTATCTATATATCGCGGTCAGTAATTCTGGCCCACGGACCTTGAGGTCAATAGGGGTCGCCCAGTAACCATACAGAGGCCAAAACACACCAAAACTCTCGGGTTTCGAACTATTATATTTTCAGACATCTTGAAACTCAGGTTTCGAAGTTTTTAGAACAGGTTTAGCATGTCTGAAGTATAATATTATTATATATTTATTTCAGTTTTTTATCTGGAGTTTGTGGAGAGTTGCGGGCACATGAACTGGGTAGGGTGTTTTGCAATGTATCTTCCCCATACAAAAACCCTAGTCTTGGCAAGTACCACGAGGGAAATGACATTCCACCCCTCACAACTCTAGGAGAATTGAAGGAAAAAATCCCACACTTTTTTGTGTGGGTGCTATTGTAGCAAATTACTTTTTGAATTCCCTTCATGCTGTTTTTATTTATGGTCGTTGAATTATAATAGCTCGGAAACCAGCAATTTTGGTGTGTTTTTGCCTCTGTATACTTACTAAACGACCCCAATTGAGATGTTCAAGGCGAGTGAGATTATGTGATGATCGCCTTCCACTTTATCACCGATATCGCCACTACATCAATGTCTGGTTCGACTTAGTCATCTTGATAACGACATTGTTTTATTACCCCCGGTTAAGACTTAATATACTGCTTCTTTGTGTAGTTCCCTACACGGATAAACGCTCCCCAAGAGACCGGTTCCGGCGAAGTAGAGCCGGGAGGTGAGGGAATCAACTCGAGATCGCCGATTGCTTGCCGTACCGTTCCAGAAAACCGTCTCCACCGGCAATCGCATCAACCAGGGAATTGCACTAGCTCAATTCTACCATGTCCCTGGAAGTCTGCAACGCATGACCCCCAATCCCTGCTTTCTATTAAATTTAAAAAAAAATTCAGTTTTTTTTAGGAGAATGCTGCCTTATCGCCCGACCCTCCTAATTGCTCCCACACTATGCACTGCGGAGCATCAGGGTGCCGAGCACGGGGGACATAGCGTGCCGCCAAATGTCGCTATCGATAACCCCCATCCGCATCTAACTTAAAGAGCAGAAATCTGAACTTTGGGTCGCAAATTACCTGGCTCCTCGTTATCCCAAGTGCCAATATCTTCGGAAACAATTCCCACATAAGCTTTCTCATTAGGCGTCCACTGCCTTCCCTGATAGGATAAGCAAGGGTTCAACTATATAAGAATCTTACCCTAGTAGAGGCCGGGGTAGGGAAGAGGAATATATACCCCTCCACAAAGTGCTGTTACAGTCGTGTCTAATAAATTTCCGCCCGGCCTCGGCAACAGTGGCAAGGAAACATACGTCCTCTTGGATATTTTGTATTTATGTCAATAAATATATAAAAATTATGGGTAAAGGTTTGATGCTATCGATTTCTTCTAAGTAGAGAGAATATGAGGGGGTACAGGGTACCAGAACAATGGATGTACCCAATATTATTATTTAATTAAAATGATTGACTATTAATGGATGCAGTATCTCAAAGAAACTGCATAGATATGTTCAATAACTCCCAACCCATCCACACAAATGGAGAGCATGCTCATACCACACTTTTCTTACACCTTGGCTGCGTAACGAGCTGGGTGAAAAATTTGGTACTAATACGTAATTAGAGAAACTGTACCGTAAAAACCGGAATAATTTGCCCTCAAGCTAGTACGTTGGAGTTGCCTCTCCTAGCAAGGTCGGCTTAAATTCGCTTTTGCGGGAGGCTGGGAGACAGTTTTTTTCGCTGTGCTTCCCCTCCCTAATCCAAAAGGGGAATTCTGCACTGCTAGCGCGAGGGCCAATTATTCCAGTTTTTACGGTAGTGTAATATATACAAAGTTTTTAAACCTTATTTAGGTAGTCAGGAGAGGAAAGATTGACTCATTTACAATTTGATTGTTAATATGTTTTTATAACTCTTTTTAGAAACATTGGTATAGATACCACAAATCATGTAATAGAGTACCAGGTATTTAGAGTTCAAAACATGCCTTGTACTCTCATTTAGGTTCCTAAACATTTTATTGGACCTAATCTTTATAGGAATAAGAAATTCCAAAAATTCATACCCTCCACATTTATTCGAATTATCTTATAATACCTTTACCAAATCTTTCTAAACTCCTATTGTTGATGAAACATTACCATAAGTGAAAGAAGGCAAACTTATATACCCCTACCCCCATAGGATTTATCAAACGCTCACCTTGACGCTTATATCAATTTTTAAAACTTGCAATGAGATGCTGTTGCCAAGGACTGTACAGAAACTTATTAGACACTACTATAAAGGTACGCAGGGATTAATTTTCATACACTTCCACACCAATTCTTGGTAGTGAAGTATATGAAAAAAACCAATCCCTGGACACGTCTACCTCTATAGTATTTTGAAACCTCAATAACTGAACGGTGTACTCTATAGTCCGGATTTTCCTCCACAAGGAAAGGGCCGCGAAAGACACAGAAAAAGGCGAGCCATCCAGCTCCCTCAGCTTTTCAAAAGATTAAAAAAAACCCTCAAAGGTTACCCAGGCCTTACCAGAGGGGGTAACCGCAACGACATCGCACATGATTCGTTTCCTTAACACTCAGCTATAATATAATTTTGTATAGATATGCGCTTGTCCACCTGACCTACAAAACCGATTACTCTGCATGGGGTTCTTGAGCGAGCGCAGCTGCAAAAAAATCGCAAGGAATTTTTGCGCGATTATATAGACAATTGCCTTGTTCGTTTCCCCTGCACCTTAACACTTTTTTCCCCCTCCCACCTCCTCATCATTTCCTTAGCCGCTTCCGCCCTATCGGAAAATGAGAGGTGATGTGATGGGGGACCCAATTTTTCCCCATCCCACATCTCCACCTTCTGGCCCTTGCGCAAGGCGGACGAGCGAAAACAAGGAAAGTACGGAATATTCAGGGACCCCAATGCCTCTAGGCCGTCATGTATCATCACTCGGCATACCCTCAAGTGGAAATGATCAGTCGTAACTCTAGCCTAATCCAAGAATTAAGCCCTTGTAGTGGTACGATAGGGGAACCTTGTTATGGTGTGTGTGCGCCTCTAGCGCGGGTGAAAGGAAGCTTAGCCTTTTACTATAATATGCCAATAATTCCCCCGGGTTGGCCGTACCCTGTATTAGACCTCAACAGTACTTGAATAGCAAAATTTCTGTACTACAAGTACTCGGTGTGAGTATATATTAGTTACATTATAGGTATCGGCAGAGTTTAGTCCCATCTGCGGTGAGAAAGCTCTATCCACGTATTGTGCTTTGCTGGCTCGGAACTCAGTTTTACATGGAGTGGTTTCTTAAGCACAATCACTGGCTGTCATTCGAGCAGGGCAGGAAGAGAGAAAGAAACCCCACTCAAGACAGTCGCCATGTGCTATCCGGCTGCCGAGCAGCTCGGCACAAAGGCCTGCACGACGATTCCAAGGCTACTGCCCGTCATCCAGATCAGGCGCGTCCTCTAGATGTGGTTAAGTCTCCCTCTAACTTTATTACAGTAGAGAGTAGAATGTTTAGAAGCTACGCTACTGAACCCTCCCCTGCTCCTTTTGAATTAAGGGAAGAAGCACGTGGAAATAATAATAATAATGGTTAACCTTCCGCTGAGATAAATAAAGAGAGAAGAACCTCTCCCAACCTTACTAGTCGAGGCAATTCCAACGTCCTATAACAGCCAGATTCTCAAATGCTCCAGTACCAAGGATGCTATTAGCGTGACGGAGTAGCTTTTATCGATGTACACTTTTTAGTAGTAGATCATTACCCACTTCTCTACTCAATAGCCTATGCCTATCTGATTAGCTTTGGTAAACTAGCGAAATATTTCAGGTATGCAGTTACTCTGTGGCGGGAATTTAGGCTCGATGTTCTGGGAAGTAATCTTCCACAAGAACCCCCGAGATTTCCGGGGAATGAATAGGGCGAGTCACCAGGGCTCTTAAACTGGAGTGGGGTGCTCCAGAATACAGGGCGGAATCAGAATATCACTCTAATAAGTAGTTCGTCGCAGTATCATATATGCCTGTAGCACACGGGCCTCGGCTGCACGGATGCAAAGCCGCGTGTGCTTCCATCGAGCTTATTTCTGCCCTACTTTCGGGAAGGATCCCGTTGTTGGGCAACACAGCTTACTGGGAAATTTCCAAATTCGAATGTTCTCCATTAATTGTTTTCTCCGGGGATTAACAGCTAGATTGGTACCAGTCAGCCTAAGGGTAGAAAGGGGACAGCTTCCATTGGGCTTTTGCCTACCTTGGTCCCGGGAATGACCCCATCCCATCCTTTCCCGCACAGCTTACTGGAAGACTTCCGAATCCGGGCTAACCCCCCTCACCCGCTGAATTCCTCGGGTTGACAATCGGCGGGTGGCTGCCGGGTGGCCGGGTAGCAGGGGGTGGGCACGAAAGGCCGTTTCAACATGTAAGAAAGGGCAATCCGCACATCATCCCTGCAGTCAGGAAGAAAAGGCTTAGCAGTCCGAGGAGGGGTCTGGGCCCGATCGAACAAAATTTATGGGACGGATGGCTTCTTCCCTGAGCATTCGTCTCCTCGCCATCCTACGCTGACAGATACGACGCCTGGCACCTACCAATCTAACTCGCGTACCGACCCTCCCGTAAGATTTTCCCACAGGCCGCGATACCCGTGTTACACACTGTTGCGCCGCCCTACATTACTCCGCCCTACTCTGGGGGAATAAATGGCGTGGGAGCAGGAAAACTGTCCGGCCTCCCACGTATGACGATATCAGATAAGCTTCCAGCCTCTCTTAACTTATCATACCATTGTGCACATGGCTCCACAGCTCAATGATCACAGGCGAGTGACGCCCCATGACCCGAAAGACAACCCGGGCCCACCCCTCACTCTCACTCCAGCTCCTGACCGCCCTCACCCGGTACCAACCCCGCAATCGCTTCTGGTACCGTACTAGCACCCCCCACCCCCAGCTACTTAGAAAGTCAAGCACCACCACCAAACCTTCCCCACAGTCCCGACTTTCCTCCCCCTAACATATCACCCTCAAGTACTGTACAACACTCCAGAAAGTGCACACGCCAAATGAAAAAAGCAAAAAAAAAGAGAGCCAAAGTGAAAAAAGCAAAAGCGTCCCAACCCCCTCCCCCCCGCACGTACGCAACCAACTAACCAAACCCAGGAATTTCGCGATTCACCCGTAATCATGCTTGTCCAATGTATTTGTACTACCCACCCACTTACTCTCGAGATTGGAAAAAACGCCAATATTTTCAGAGATGAGTAGAGGTACTCCTAGACTTTCTTTTTTTTTCCGATGGGGATTGGGGGGACGATGTGGGAAGTGAAGAGGGAGGATGGGGAGGTAGTGGTCGTGGAGGAGGGCGATCAACGTTGGGTAATCAATCTTCTTTTTCGATGTATCGGATTGTTCAGCTCATGGCGATGATAACAGTAGGGTTTTGAGGGGGCAGACCACCGCTAAATGCTAGCCTCGTTTTTGGGCTGTGATCGTGAGAGAGGGGTTGGTTGATGTACAAGTAGGTAGGTTAGTCTGTGAATGAATAAGAAAGGAGGACGTGGGGGATTTGTGAACTGCAAAAATGTTGGCAATGCCAAGGGCAGATACTTTGCACCATAGTGCAGTACTTATATATCCGGGGCGGCACTCGGGTAGAAGATATTAAAAGCGAAGCCTATGGGCCCTTCCTACCGTAGATGAAAAATCAAATAATCGCCCAATAAAGTGGGGCGACCAAGAGCGCAGCTCAAAAAAAGGTAAAATAATTACGATATATTCTCGGAAATTTTTCATCCCGTGTGCTCATCCATGGATTGTAGAGCGCGAGTCTCTTCAGAAAGAAAAAAGAAAAGCTGATAAATCAAGATCGATGAAAGAAAAACTCCAGCTCCAAACAATAACACCTTGCTTGCCTGTCTTATTTTTGTTTGGTATAACGAAAAGGTACTTGGAAAACCGTGAATGAAGATCCATTTGTTGGCGCTTTTCTATAAGATATAACAAAAAGCAGACGTGGAAAGGAAGTGAGAGAGATAGCTATAGCAAGAAAAGAAAAAATAGCGATCATACCAAGTACTAATGTTCGGGAACGGTCGCCGTGTCACCAGTGGGATGAGAAACCACGAAGCCCATTACAAGAGTCGCACCTGACCTGGAAACAAGGGAATATCGCTAGAAGGAAAATGGAAAAGAAGGCAGCGAAGGAAATAAACAATTCTACACTCATTTCCCAGTCTGTTAGGTTTAGCGGTGGTGGTGGTGGTGGTCATTAACTAGACCATCTCCCGCCTCTGTACCGTACTGATAGGAATCGCAGGGCACGAACTCCAAAAACGGGAGAAGGTGATTGACTCCCATACTGTTCATGTTGATATCTTCAGTTTCGATCATGATATTATATGCATTGTATGCTCCCATAGCGCTTCCAGCTTCGTCGTTGTTATACCCCCCCCCTCCCATGATAAGCCCATCCATTGGGCTGTGATGAACGTTAGTGGCCTTTTGTTGTTGCCTTTGTTGCTCCACGCTGAGCCCCAGCAGCATTTCGGCATCACTTGCGGCTGGAGTCGAGGTCCCCACTGAGTACTTGGATTGGGAAGACGCAGCTAGTGGTGCGGTTGAAGCTGGCGTCGTACCGACAAATCCATGTGGAGGGGGCGGATGCATTCCAGACGCCATGTGCCCGTTTCGTGGATCTTGTGCTTGCTGTATCCCACCGTGATGGTTGGCATGTGGTGAGGAGGTGTTCCCGTTGTACTGTTGGTGTTGTATAGTGTAAACACCAGCCTCACCGCTAGCTGGAAACATAAAAGCCAAGTTTGAATTTGGAGAGTTTATGGTCCCAGTCAGAGACCATCCAATGGCTGTTTATTCGGGCAAGTTAGAACTAAGAAACGTTATTCTAAACTGGAAACTAACCTTGACTAGGATTCCCATGAATCCCATTCATTAACGGTGACGGGATACGCTCTGGTATCCGGTTAACCCCGGGGCCCAATTGGCCCCCTGGGGGCGTGAGACTAGATTGTGGTACCCCCCCCTCCAGTTTGACAGCTTTCTCACGGACCGCTCCATTTACTCGTTCCGCGCCCGGGGCTAGATCACCTCGGAAACGGTTCCACACCCCAGCTCCCCACCTATGGACTTCGACACTTTCCATTTCCTCAACTGTGTAAAGTAGCGGATCGACGATCCCCTTTGCCTTTTGATCCATAACTGTCAAAATATACCTTACTCCCTCCCAATAAGTCTCCATCGCTTTCAATGCTTTATAGCATTTTTGGTAATTTTGATGAGCTGCCTGGGCGAGCAAAGTGTGCTTCGCCGATAGTTTCTGAACTAGGGTCCCCTCTTCCATTATCTTCGACCCAAAACCGGAAATCATCCCTCTTCCACTGGTGCCGGTTGTTTCCCCACCCACTATACTATCATTCCCGGGACCAACGGTAGTTCCATTGCTACTGACTGGCGAGCCTCGGCCGGCTGTTGGAGGCCTGCTGGTACTACTACTGGACTCCGATGCCATACTTCCGAGAGTCAAGGCATTGAATGACGGCAAGGACCCTGAAGGAGGTGGTGACGAGGATCTCGATGTTGGGTTTGAAGAAGAATGCGCAGCGCTTTCCTGCAAGAATGCGCATGCCGCGATGTAGATCGGCTGACTGGTAAACGGATTGCCGTTTACTGCCTTGGAATCCAATAACTCCGCAAATGCCAAAATGTCGGCAATTGTCTTGGCGGAAGACATCGATAACTCACGGCTATTCGGGAACAGCTGCTGTATACTTCCCTCGAAAGCAATGAGCAGCGTTGGGCGATGTAATAACACGATTAAAGTATGAAACCAAAAATGAAGGAGTAAAAACACCGCCCCCTGATTGGTGCTAGCGTAATGCTGAAAATTGGCAACACCAAAATGAAGCTTTGGAGACAGCCTTTGATAGATCTTGGTTAAATCAGCTTCCAGGCCCGAAAGGCTCCGCAAAGTGTCTGGTGTGACAGTATGGACATCCTTTATACTATTTAATAAGTCGGTTATTCTTCCGTATAGTTGAATTATCCTGATAAGAGCAGGGAAAGGAGGTGGATATCCATGCTCGAGGTCAACCTCTTCGATGGGCGGAAAGTCTACCTCAATCTCCTTGTCGCGTATTGTTACGGGTCTCCCGGTGCCTGATGAAATAACTCTGTCAAGAAAGAAAACAGCCCAAAACGTATCCGTCCGCTCTCTCTCTCTAGCTTTTGTCTCCCTCACATTCTCATCGTCGACGTAATTTTCGTGGTTCTCGGGTGCCCTATCGTCATAACGCCCCACCGACTCGATTTTTACCCTATGGTCGTTTCCAGCACTTGTGCCTGCTCTCGGGCTTTGTTCCGCGCTGCGCGATCCGCCTCCCCTAACACGCCTAACTTCAATCCCCGCCTCCGCATCGCCTCTGGTACCTTCCAGCTTTTGTAACCCCAAATCCTGCGCCATCCTAATCGCAATTCCTAAAAACATCCAAAGTCCACTATCCCTGTTGCTCCCAAACTCCACATACGCCAGCAGTATGCAAGCTTGTACCGAAGCGAGGTTTGGGCAGGCAAAGGTGTCAACAACCTGACTCTTTGCACGAATAGCAAACGCAGTGCCATACTCGCTGGATGGTACCTTTTCTCCGTTCCGAACGAGTGACTGTAATAACGAGTTGTTCGAGAACCTAGCAGCGACGGCACAGACCGCATCAACCAATATCCCTTCAACCCGTTTCTCCTCTACATCTTTCGTAAAAACTTCTCTCCTCAAGAATGGGAAATTACATCCCAAATGCGAAAAAAACGTTTCGACGAGATGGGCGATTAAGGGGCTATTTGGGGCAGGATCGCCAGGATCATAGAAGGGGATATCCTCCATTGGAACACTATTTGTTCCAGAGGAAACCGTAGGTGTTGGGTTCGGATTCCCGAGACTCCCAAATGTTGATGCTGGCGATGTCACCGAGGAGTTTGCACTGATTGAAAGACTGGAATGTCGAGGTATGTTGTTCCTATCGTGGACTTCAACAACCATTTGTTTATAGCCCGGCACGATAGCCGTAGGGCCGAAATAACGGAAATAAGGCATGCGGTGCGCAAGTCTTTGTGATGGGGGCGATGGATCTATGGGATGCCGTGAAATAATATTTTTTAAAAAAATGGTTAATCCCAATATCTTCCAAGAATAAAATAAAACGGAATAAAGCAAAACAGATTTACTCGCAAGGAGGGTCATGGGTATATAAAACGGCGACAAAGGGCTAAAAAGGAACAAAACAGGGCGCAGGAATGAATATAGGATACGAACATCTGAAAATAGGACTACCCTCGTCCGTCAATTCGCCCCCATTTCCACCATCAACTCTGCCACCACTATCCACGTCATACTCGTAACCTCTGCCGGCAGCATCATGGCAGTCGGTTGATTTCCGCTTTTGTGACATTGTCCTCGATTCCATAGCTCGCAGTCCATGTTGTTCGCTCGGCAACGGCTGCTGTACTGAAGGCCTCCTGGTGCGATCATGTGGCGATGGGGTAGGTGAGAATAATGGCTCTATTAGCAGTTTATCCGTGGGTGTGGTGGTTACGGTGGGGGTAGATTCGGAGCGGGCGCGACTTTGTTGACGCTGGGTCTGGTGTGCTGACGGTGCTGGCATCGAATTGGTGGGGTCGGAATACCCTAGACATGAATGGCCATTTTGACGACAGGTCTCACAGATAGGTTTCTCACCGCTACAGCGGGTTTTCCTCTTGCGGCATGTCTTGCACCTTTATGGCAATTTCCGTCAAGAGGAGAAGCAAGTCAGCATTAAACGTGTGACCAAACAGAAGAATCAATAAAAATAAAACCGAGGAAACTAGAAAAACCAAGGAAAGTGGAGGAGAGACGAATCTTCATAAGGTAACGCAAGGAACAAACATATATACACATCGTGATATTCCAAAAGGATAGATGGATACATAGTTGTGCATGAGGAAATGTACAAGTGGGATGGTAGCGTGGGGGCAGTATCATCAGAGGAAATAGGAGGGTAAGAAAGAAATGAGCGAGAAATATTATCCCTGGCTTTCGCTGTTCTACTGAAAGGAGTATCAGGAGTAACATACGCGGCACTTATTCTTCTTCTCTTTGCATGTGGCTGCCCATCGTTTGCCACAAAACGGATTGGTCTTGTAAAAGGCTGCATTACATGGGCAGGCTGGGGGGGCATCACAGCAGTTGCCATAGAAGATTCCGAAGATGAAGGTGGAATATCTGACAGCCGTAGCTGCTGCGAGAGCTGGGTTTGTGGTTGGAGCTGCTGCTGCGGCGCCGGTTGCTCCTGGTGCTCTTGCTTTAGCTGTCGTTGGCGCTGTAACTGCTGTTGATGTTGATGTTGATGTTGATGATGCTGTATTGGAGAAGATGCGCTATCGGGATGTAACAAAGACTGAACGGAGGCTATAGCGGGAGTTGCAGCTGTATTAGCTCCGGCAGATGCTGAAAATGAGGCAGGCAAGCGGCGAGGAGCAGCAGCAGCAGCAGTGGTGGTGGCAGGAGTAGAAGCAGGATTGGGGGGGTGGAGGAGATTCTGTACAGAAGCGGCCTGCGGGAATGGTCTGGTAGATGCCGAGGAAGAGTTTAGGACCCGTTCAATCTTTATATTAGAAGCCGGAGATGATGTTGAGGCTGAAACAGAGGCAAGTATCGGCAGTGGCGGCTTGTGAGTGATATTCGTCCCCATCGTTATGCACCAATACTCACCAGATCTTTTTCCTTTATTTTATGACAAGCGGTGGGGGTTGACAACGAAAAGATAGAGTACAGTAGTTGGGATAAAGATGGTTCACAAGGCTGATACTGTGCAGCACCCAAGTGACGAGCTGCTGGGTAGAAATTAGAAGAATGCAGGGGGAGCAGAGATAGGGAAGAAATTGTGATAACAGTACTATATTGAGGGTACTAGCAGCAGCTGTTTGGAAAGAGTAGAACTGAAAGTTGGTTCAGTCCCTTCGTGTTCGGCTTCCTCCGCACGCGGGCCAAACCTGATGAACTAGCGGGGAATAAACAAAGAGGGGGTGGAGCGTAGCGAAGGGAGAGTTTGCACGAGTCTCTCACTCACTCGCCCTCCCTCCCTCTCTCTCTCCCACTCAAGAGTGGTGGCCACACGGTGAAAGCAATCCCAAAGGGAATTTGATTGATGTCAAACCTCGGGTATACTACCGTAATTTTAACTATCCTATTTGCCTCCTTAACGTGGATATGAAGTGACTGTTATATATGGGAGGGGTAACCGAAAGATGTGTAGTTATGATATATGAACCCTTCCAAAAGGTACCGGAATTTGAATGGGATAAAGATATTGAAGCAAGTGACAGAGTTGATGGAAAGGTGACGATGACGATCGCGGCGTTGTTGTTGGTGGGGCAATCTGAGCGCAGCAACAGCTCTCTCGGGGCGCGAAAAGAGAACCTCAACCAGCGGGGTTTCCACTAAAATTGTTTCTAAAGTTTTACCGTCCCGTCCACTCCGAGCGTATGATACCGGTATGGATACAATAGGCAGTAGCCAGTATGAGTTAGGTTGGTTGACAGCCAGGCAGTAAGGTTTTCTGTGCTGTTTCCTCATACAGTCCTGATTCCCATCACCGATACCTTCAAGACGCGGGCCGATGCTGAAGCGTGGAGAGGAAGATGGATTAGCATTCAGCGGGGATTGACGCCGGACCGCTAAGCTCTCTCTCCAGGCCGCCCGTTTGTCTCAAACCCCGGGTTTCTGCGGCCTCTGAGTTGCTAACGGGATGTGGTGAACAACCTTTGTTTGTGTGTGTGCCGGTAGAGCTACGGGATTTCAGCCCTTCGAACCCAAAAAGGTGGTGGTGGTGCCCTCGTGTTGGATCGGTTGATTTTAGGATTGGTTCCAGGGGTGATTGGCTAGATTTGCTTGTTGAAAGGGAAGGTATTGCAGCAAATATATAGATGTTGCATGTGCATACAATACCGGTACGTCCCCTCTGATTTATGTACTTGTATTTACGTGTGTCCTTGTACCTCTCTAAGGTCTGATGTAATACCGGTATTATGGGTATCTGGTTGTGGAGATGGCTTTCTGATCAGGACTGTAGGGTACTGTAACTGTGCTGAGCTGTACTGTATCATACCCAGTTAGGACTGTGATTGCATGCTCAGTCAAAGACTTCGGTCCCCAGCCGGAAACTCACTCAATTCTGGAATAAAGAAGTGTAGGGATGATTCCCTAGGGACGTGATGTTCTTCGCGGGATTGGATAATCCCTTAATACAAGTACAGTAGGGATGATCCTCCCTGTCCCTCCTTCCCCTCCTCTCCAAAACTTCCTCCTCCCTCCGGCTTCCTGGTTCCTCTCACTTCTCTCTCTGTCATTTTTTTTTCTTTTTTCTTCCTCCTCCTTCCCCACCCTGCACCCTTACTGTAATACTTGTACCCCAACAAACTTCGCTTAGTTCAGCGATCTAATCCTTCCAATGCGCACGTGGCGCGAGAAAAGGACTGGCTACAAGCAGCCCTCTGGGTGTCGAGCTGTACCCTGGTTTTCACACTGGTGGCGATCCTTCAAAATGGGTTGTCTGGGGCTTCCTTCCTTAAACCGGCTTGCGACCACTTCCCACCGTCTAACCCTAGAGCCTCGCTTGATTCTGACCGAAGCATGCGTGGTCCCATCCCTGTGACCATTGCGAATTTGAAGGGAAGGCCTTTATGAAGTGAGGAGCTTCACAATTGCCCGATGTCTTGGGCTTTGGAAGATCTAGATACCAACTCTTGCCTTTCCTCTACCGCACAGAAATAGTCCAATTCATCTTCACTTTGCTAGCATCGGTATCAAGTGTCACTGTGAGCCGAAACATAGCGACAAGAAACAGCCCTCAAGGGCCAGCTTGCTTAGTAACAAGAGAGAGGAGAGTTACGACTTATTCCGCGTCACCACATATTTCGGCTTGCCGCGACAAACATTCGGTGAATGGTCATTTGGGGCGAAAGACTGTAGTCTTAGGTTTTGGGAAGGAAGAGTTTACGGTGGAGGAGGCTGGGAAATAGCGGAACTGATATGGTATTGCGATATTATCATTCATCACCCTCCTCAAATATCTTGGCAAGGAGAAATCGTCAGGAGATACTGTCATCCCCAGGCATGGAAAAAGAAATGAAAAAGAGATAAAAGAACGGTGTGCACACGGTACAGAAAGGTCTGTGCAAAATGCTAAGCACCATGGTACAATAGTCGATTACTGGACCACAGGTGTTGCAGATGTAGATGGAAGGGATTGGCGGGCGGAAATAAAGGTCAGTAAAAAAGCCATAATGTTAGGATGAAATCTCATGATTTACCTCCACTCGAAAAATAGGAAAAAGTTTTCCAGCATTGTGGATTCGTGAAGGGGTACTTATACACCACGTAAGAAAGCAGGCGGCATTAATGCCAGGCCCAGGGGAGTCAAGCTGTCACAACTAGCCTGAAACACCCGCGCGTGAGGCCAGGGAAGTGGAGGGTGTGTGTCAAAAAAAGGTGGGTGCCGGTAACAGACCCAGACTGGGGTTTTCATAGGGCCAAAGATCACCCTCCTTCGAGTGGCCGGGCTGTGATTCTACATTCTCTAAAGGGATGGTGGGTATTGTAAATTGAATCAGCGATTGAATCTCCTCACGAAACATGAGGGGGCGTTCGGTCGGCTACGATATTGAATTTGGAGGGGGGGGGGCTTTTTGCCAAGCTTGATTTCGAAATAAGAAATGTTTTGCTTATTTAATTCAGATCCTGGTTTACAGATCAGGTGGCGAGTATAATTTGGATTGGAATGAGGGTAAGTTAAAAGCTCACCACTGGGCGATGTGGAGAGGGGGGGAATGAATTGCTGCGGGAGTGATCCAGGAAAAAAGAGCTAAGATAGGACAACTTTCATGATAACACTATTGTTCAGGAATAACCATGGAAACAAAGGACCTTAATATCAAGCAGAAACGATGAAAATTCACTTGAAGGTTACAAACAAATATTGAAATAGGAATTGGGCTTTTGAAAAAGGGGTCTGACTATAGGGTTTTAAATGAATTTTTGCTTTAAATGACAGATAGAGAAGTATATGAGTAATAAAAATTAGTGTGTTCTCAGATGTAACTTACTTCTAAGTATCGTGAGATGCACTAAGGGAACCCTAGCAATACTAATAGGGTAGGAGAGAAAGTGCCAACTTGGATGGAATATCTTCAAGAGATATAAGAGAGATGAGGGACTAATAGAGTAACCATTCAACTTGTAGCATATTAAAGATGGGGTTCCTTGGAGGCTTGAGAGGCCGAATCTTTCGGGGATCGCAGGCTCTTTAAATACAAATAAATCATAACCAAATATCCTATCCTAAACGCAAAACAACTATTATGCTAGGATAGTATCAAAAGCAAGCAGCTAATTCCTATCAATACTAATGTATGAAATGTAGAAGATGGGGTATTTTAGCCTGAATGAGCTTGGGGCTGCCGGAGCGCGACTGAGTTGCACATGCGATGCTAAGGAAGTGACAATAAGGCATGTGTAGTTACACAACGGCCCTGATACCTATCATGAGTGAAGGCAGATTTGAGATTGTGAGAGTACCAACATTGGGTTTATGTTAGCCTCTGCTTGCCCGCGGACCGTGTTGGGAACTTGCGGGATCGGAGCTGTAGCTGGATTCACAAGCTGTACTGGCAGAACAGCATTACATGTCTCAATGCCGTGCAAGGCTGTTTTGAGGCTTACCCTGCTAACAGGAGAATCCGGAAATAGATCTTACCCGATTCTTATAATCTGTATTCGTATATTAATTAGCTCATCATCTCCAGTATTAACGAGCGTAATTAATAGATCAACTGCGAATATTATCTTTTGCGGAAATTTCAGTCCAGAGGAACCCTACATGAGCCATCCATATAGTTACTACAGCTACGCTTGCCGCAGTACTTGAGGGGTGGTTGGCATTTGATGGTTGTCTATTAAGTTTGTATGGTACTCCTCTTATTATACCTCGAACGACTGGTTTTGAACCAAAGCCGCAAAAACCGACACGGGTTAGGAAAAATGTAAAGAGGGGACACTGTCCATTCACCGGTCTACCATGTCTTATAACTAAATTCCTCAGATCTCAAACATCCAATTCTAATTCAAATTGCCTCGATGCCTCCGTAGCTTTCCAGATCCAATAGTGTAGAATGATATCGTGTCAACCATCAGAAGCCGGACGTTTTGGCAAAGCCCCCCCAGACTAACCAAGAAACTACTAAGTTGGCCAGTGTTTGTCAATCTGTAATCCCCCCTCCTGTTCTAAGGAATATTTGAGCCGTTAAACCGGCTGTAAAGAAAGGTTGGCTTTTTAGTTAATAATACTCAGGGAGGAAGTTTGGGAGGGCCGTATACTCCAACTAGGCAGCCCAAGGAGGTCACACACTTATACACTAAGTGACTTAAGTATCAGGGTATTTCTCATTTACCACAACCTCCCGGATGGAATTGGGTCCATCCTCCAAGTCAGCTGTTACGAGTACTAGTAGGGCGAAGTGATCGTCCCAGGGAAACGGGAAGAGCAAGTTTCGTGATTCCAAATCCCCGAAGAGTGAGCGGTTCGGTTTATTATTCAAATTTGGGGTCCGCACTAGCACATAGCTCATCTTACAATAGAATACAGCACAGTATATACAGTACAATAATTTACCGTAAGCCTACCTGATAACTTTTACGGGGCTAGTATAAAAAATGCTAGATCTCAAGGCAGATGTAAGGGGAGGGAGTGGGCTCATGGCGAACAGGGAATAAAACCCAATCTTGTGGCAAAATAATATATAATCAACCCCCAGAATTGCAGATACAAATACTATTGATCCCACTTGGCTCCTCAGCAGCACCCTCATCTCATGCACAACCCTCTTCATGTGCTATCAAAAGCAATCTTTCACTTTGGTCCAACCATTCTTAAATCTCTGTAGGTTAACGATTTAGAATCCGCCCGCTCCAAGAAACCTACTTTGTCAGCGCTTTCTGTAACATGAGCTCCTATGGTAAAATACACAATTACTCGATATCAGATTTTATAGTTCGAGATACGTCTTCCGGTACTGCACCTCACGGTTGTAATTTGCACTACAGTATCAGCTATTTAAAATATGATGTTCGAACTTTAATGTCCTAGGACATAGCGAGACTTTCCCTGCCCGGCTGCGAAAGTTGGGCTGAGCATCTTGCGAAGTGATTTAGGAAGAAAGAAAATAATAATACTGTTCGGTGAAAGGAGAGTGGGGTAGGATGGAATATCCCTCCTAGTCCGCTCGCAGGTCGATACCGGTACCACAAACTCTCCCACTTCCTTCCACAAAGGCATTATCCTGGCGTCCTCCCGAAACCCATTGCCCGTGGCAGTGTTATTATAGTAAAAAGTAAATAAAGTATAATAAAATAAAGAACCAAAAAAGTTGTGAATTGCGAGTTGTAAAGAGTGAAAGTTTTCATAGTAGTTATTCGCCTTATCCTCCTAAGAACACCCATAGACGACTATCTTTTATATCATCAGGGATTTATGACCTGATCGATATCCGTTTCAACTTCTCAATCAACTCATTCCAGCCATCCTACGACATTCCACCCTGTCTACTCCATTTCAACCAGATCCATTCCATTCTTCCAACATCATTCCAGACAATCCGTTCATCCCCAACCATTCTGCTCAACTCCGAATTCCCACATTCCGTTTCAGCGGTTATCTGGAAGCATACCAGCCATTGCTTGCAACAGTTATGGTAGCATCGAGTGATGTCATTATGCCCCTCATTCCACCACTAAAGAACAAAGAACCTAAACAAAGGAATTCTCAGACAAACGCTGTCGCCTAGGAATCGCGCCTATCCGATGAGACGCTTCTAGAGGCGATTTCCGGGAACAAGAAGGTACCCTTCGAGCATGTGTCTGACTGGCAAGGCCTTAATGTAGAGACTGTTGGATGGCATACTATCTGGATGGATGTTTTGAGTGGTGCTCTGTAAAGAGCAAGAGTTGGCAGAAGGGATTGCGTTCGTATTATCATTACTTATAGTATCGATGTGAAGTGGTCTGAGAGTCTAGGGCCCCATCGCAGTTAGGTATGGTCATGTCTATTGGCGGTCGGGAGGTCCACTTGGCCAGGATAAGTTACCTACTTGGTTGAGTGTTTATCCTTCCCACCAGGGGGCCAGTTTTCACGTAGGATGGCCCTTGTCGCTAGGTACTAATTTCATCATATCCTGGCGGCCAGGCACTTGTAAAAGCTCTGAGAGTTTTAATGATTGTGGGATGCAGTATTATACTTGTAGTATGGAGAGATGGAATGCTATCTTAGTCAGCAAGTATTTTCACTGTTGTGAGTTAACTAAGACCGCAATTAAATTTAGGAGCAATTTACGATACAAATATCTTGCCCACCAAGTAACCCAAGAGTACCTGCCCACTGCGATGTTTCTCGATTCATGATACCTACGATACACACCCCAGTCACGAAATGAAGGGAAATTCAGCAATCTTAGTCACTAGCGTTTAGAAGGTTGTGGTGGGTTTAATTCTGCGTACACGCCCTGCTATCAATTTCCTCCTTCCCTTCCTCCATCCACCCATCTGACTCGCTACCTCTATCTGTCGGCCAAGCGATTGCTATATACTAATTCCCATGTCCCTACAAACATAGGAAAGCCTCAACAAGAAATTGGAAAGACCAGAAAATAGTAAATTAAACAGACAGAACGAGCAAGCTAAGCCAAACTAAAATATAATTCGTGCCTCTGGACTGTTGTGTGTTTGTAACTTTCACCTTAGAGTAGCGCCGTTGCACGGATGATTCGAGGGGAGAGGAGAAAATTCGGTAGATATTAGCTAACTTTTCATGGTGAATTTGCAAACCGGAATCCAAGGTGGCGAAATGAAGCAAGCAACAAGTAATCGACAAGAGGTATTTAGAGCTTTGGAACTTTTTGCAGGATTAAAGTGTGCAAAAGAAAGGGAAAGAAAAAAGAAGCCACATTTGAGCAAAGATAAGATATGGGGTTTCTGAACTGCAAGAAAGCAGTGCAACATTCCCGGGTCACCGGCCTCTTCCAGTAAAGACGGGAAAACAAAAAATAAGAGAAAAAGAACAATGCCTTGAAGGTAGCAAAGCATCTTCCAAATAGGCCAGAATATGGGCCATCGTAGTCACGGGGTTTATCCACTTCTTCCTCTAGTTTCCCTCCATCTGGACGTCTTCTTCCCCCACCGCCGGAATTTGATCTGCCTTCCACCCTTCATTGTCGTCATCATCAGGCTTCTCAGGATCGGATGAGCCGGCTGCCAGGTTTCTAACCACTCCCAATGCTCCCTCCCGACCAGTCGCGTTACGTCTCCTACGAGCAGGTGGCGCCGGTAGCCCGTGTGCGAGCCTAAACTGCGGGTTTACCGGGAAGCCTGGAGGAGGGGTAAACCGGTATCCAGGGGGAGCGAGGACAGCGAGGGGGGTTACCGGATGTCCATCCCGATCGGACATATAGTCAACGTCACTTATTCCAGATTCATAGTCTATGAGATTATCAGTTTTGTGGGCAAGGTAGAAAACTCTTAGGGGGGGATTTCATACCACTGGGAAGCACCGCAGGGCCAAGGCCTAGCTCTTCCTTGACCTGGGCCAGGTGCTTCTCGTCCATATGAGCCTCCCACTCTTCGCCTAGCCTGAAATCGTGAGATATCTTGTCCGGGAGGACCGTCCCGAGCTCCTTTGCCTTATTCCTCATTTCTTCAGGAGGCTCACGATGACAAGATGCCCAAAGACATGCATAAGCATTGTAGGTGGTCAATTTTTTGTGTGCCTTGAACACGTGCTTTCGCAAGTTTTCGAAATTGTGCAATCTTGCGCGGCAATGCTTCCAGTGACACTCAAAAATCTTAAAACCGGAGGGTTCCGGACGATTCAACTTTTGAGAGCGAGGCTTCATGCTTAGCTTCGGGGTCTTTCCGGCTCTCCCGCCCTCAGCTCGTTCTTCAGACTTTCTCTTTCGGTCGTTGGACGGAGTGGTGAGGTACTCAGATCTGGATGCTCCACTTAACGAAGGGATTAACACAGCGATGTTAGATCCCGAGGGTGTTGAGACATTTCGTAAGCCGCTGGCACCTACTGATGCCCTCTGTCTTCCACCCGCCTCGGAAGAGCCAGCGCGAGGGGAAGACCCCTGGCCCGAGATATCGGCACTGCTTACAGAGGCTCCGGTTGGCTGACTATAACTAACAAAGGTGGATGGTCCGCCTGTGGCTCCGGGAGTATTACCGATTGTGGAGCTCCTGATTGGTGTCGCGGATGTCCCCTTTCTTGGTCTGCCTCGCGGGCGGGGGAAGGAGCTACTCATAGATGCAGGGGGCGCAGGGCCAGGAACACCAGAAGCCACATCGCCCTTCTTTTTACGCCCCCTTTTCCGGGGAACTGGAGTAGTCGAAGCTACAACACCAACTAGCCCCCCGCCGATTCCGACAGTTCCCAGAGACCTGTCTAAGATCTCAGCCTCATCCTCCGTTTCATCACCAGGAACAAAGGGTGGGGGTGGATCCAATATATCCCAACGAATCGTGGCCAAATCTACTGGTGCACGAAAGTAATTTGGCAGGGTATCCTTTAACACCTCTAGTCCTGAATTGAGCGCTGGGAGGGTAGGGTGCCTCCCTATAGTCCGGAGGAGATCCGTGACGATTGTATCGGGGTCGTACCTAGATCTCCTCCCAACAGCAGACCTCATAATGGGGGAAATAGGCTGCTCCGCAAGAATTATTTCTGGTTTAGGAGCTCGAGCCGCCATTACGCTAGGCTTGGGACTAGTTTGTTTAGTCTTTTGTACCTCGCGGGTGTTTGTTGCAGCAGACTCTGGATTAGGTGTAGAGTTAATGGATTGCGGCTCCGGAGTGGGGTGGGTAAGGTCGATAACAGGTGGAATATCCGCGTGTGGCAATGCTGGCTTCATAACTAGAGAGGAATCAACATCAGACCTAAAAAGTGGGGGGCTGGGGGGTGGTTGGTGCAATTACCTTTCGGTTCCGACAACTTTGGTAAGTGCAATTTGACAATAAGAGATTTCTGCTCGTCGAGAGGTCCAGCAGATGCTCTGGTCTCTTCGCGACCACCCTCAGGTTCATCACGCTCTCCAGGGGTATGGCCGGCTTTCTGGGACTCGCCGGAAGAGCCAGCTGTTGAGTCGGATGAAAGCATCTTTGATGGAAAACCAGTTGGATGGCCAGATCCAAAGGAAGTTGTGGCCGCAGCGGTGGTGGTTGTCAGAGGGGTGGGGTGAATGGTTGGTGCCGGAGGTGTCGGCGTCCTGAACACAAGTGACGGGGTCACGAATTGTGGGCTTTTACGATGGCCTAGTGAATTATAAGGAAGAGGTGGGGGGGCGGTGTACGCAGCCCTTACGCTCTGCGGTGTAGGGTTTCTAGGAATTTCCGAGATGTTGCGGCTGCTGACACTTTCGTGGCCAGTGCCCCCTGACTGGAGCTGAGAATTCTTGTGGAGTAAGGGTAAAGGTGCAGGGGTAGAAAGAGGAGAGGAAATTATTGACGGTAGTGAGCTATCGTAGGAATTAGAGGTTACTGTCACCGGAGGTGTTGGAAGAGAAGATTGCTGAATGATTTGTGCCGCAGGAGTCTTTGGTGGTCCGGAATCTGTCCCAATCGGGGTTTTTCTGGGCCTTCCCCTTCCTCGCGGTGCTGTGGTAGAAGTCCCCGTTTGCGATGGAGTCTTTGTTGGAGCTGTCGTGGTTGTGCTAGGTGTGGAAGTTTGGGTGGTTGGGGGAGGAGCAGGCGACGACGACAAAACCCCATCCACAGCTCGCGGAGAGGATTGACGCTGGATTGGTGTACCGGTGTTCGTACTAGTCGAAATAGCCGACCGTGTGAGAGGTAGTTTCAGAATAAGCGAGGGTTTGACAACTTGCTGCTGTTTCTCTTGAATGTCCTTCTCTTGTTTGTCGTCTACTTCGCCAAGCACTCTTGCGCCTCCATTATAACTCTCCCTTTCCTTCACCTTTGGCTTTTCCACCCTTCCCCCTGATGTCTCCTGCAACAATTTTCGAGCAAATACCCCTCGATCGAATTTGAATCCTCGGCTTTCCAATTTTTCGCACAAGCTAACAAAATGGTTATTCTTGTCTAGAAGCTCCATAACAGCCTCCTCGGATATGACACTCCCTGAGGTGCTGCACAGGTAACTCGCTACGGCTCTTGCAACACGTTTCTTTTGCCCAATATCCCATCCGCGTTTGCTTGTGTTATTGCTTGGTGCTTGAGCATCTCTAGTGATAATAGCACGCGATACAGATGGGGCATTTGATGACGGGTTCGGAGGTGGAATTGTTGGAACTTGGTCTGAGGGAATGCTCTGTGCAGTCGCCTGGGGAGGTTGGGGCAGTTGTTCTGGCTGCTGGGGAACTGACCAGTTTTGCTGGACCAACTCAGAAGGGGGTTGGCTGTGAACGACTGGGTTCACGTCATGGCTGCTGCTCGTTCGGTTGTGGTAATCGTCATAAATTCCACTTTGAGGGGGTTGCGGTGGAGTATCTTCACCAACTGTGCGCCTTTCAATAGATGCAACACTTACAGGTCTAACCAAGGGACTACTAATTGAAGGCGGCGAGCCGACGTTTGAGATCCTGTGCTGATAGTTGCCTGTGTTAGGCATGATAGCCTTCGGATGCCCATCGTCTCCCACACCAGCAATCGCATTGGCATTAGAACTGTTCTTGCGGACACTGTCCCACACAGATTGAAAAGTGTGGGGATCTTGTGATTGATAATAGCGCATCCGTTCTACCATGTCTCTCATCTGTTGCTCTAACAGACTAGGATCTATTGGTCCTAAATTTACTGGTTTGGGCTCAGGAGTTTCCTGTGTTTGAGATGTGGAGTGTGGCAAAGGTCGTGTCTGTTGTTCTTGGGCCGGATGCTGAGGTTCTGGCGGCGAGTGATATTGCGAGTATTGGTGGGGCTGTGGCTGTGAAACTAGTTGAGGCTGAGGATTGTGAAAGCCTTTTTGTGACGAAGGCTCAAGCTGAGGAGCCTGGGGCGGCTCGGTTTGATATTGGGGCGAATACTGAGAAGGATTTGCCATTGAATTCTGGGTGTGTGGATGGGAAGTAGTATATGCTTCTGGTCGCTGTTGTGACTCCCGCACTTGGTGTTGTTCTGGCTCGGGGTGGTATCCAGCAAGTGGAGGTAAGTGAGTAGCGGCATCCCTAGAAAGGGTGGTCTGGACACAAGTCTCCAACTGCTGCAGATTGCTTGCCCGGGTTGTTTGATGCGCTGGGGGCTGATAAAACCGGTATTGTTGGGGCTGTTGATAATCCCGCTGCTGGCTCTGTTGTTGGCGTTGTTGATGTTGCTGCTGGTATTGTTGGGCAACCTGTTGGTACTGCTGATTTACTTGGTGTTGGTCCAGGGGTTGATAGGAAGACTTCTGCTGCTTTGTTCTTCCTTCAGACCGTTTTCGTGGCTTCTTGGTCGCTTGCGAATGGTTTGGAGCTTGCGCTTGTAACTGTGCCTGGGCTTCCCTCTCTGCTTGCGCCTGAGCCTGCGCTTGTGCTTGGGCCTCTGCTCGAGTTCTCGCCTCTGCTTGAGCGAGTGCTTCGGCTTGAGCTTTTGCTATTGCCTGGGCTTTTGCTTCCACTTGCACCCGTTCTTCCTCTCGGGCCTTTGCTTCTGCCCGAGCCTGTACCTGTGCCTGAGCCTCTGCCTGGTTTTGTGCCTGTTGATATTGATACTCTTGCTGTTGTAAAGTCCGGGCGTAATTTGGCGCGGTATTGTGTTGATCCAGGATGTTTTGCATAGACTCTCCATTACCCCTTGAAGGGCGTACGGCCCGAAACAGCTCCTCGCGATCATCGGATTGTGTCGAGGATCCCATTGCGGGAGCTTGGCGACTAGAACCTGTCGGCAATTGGGTTCTCATCATTGACAGTGGCTGCTGTGATGCCGCCTGGACATTTGTCTTTTGATATGAAGGGCCAGATGAATAAGAAACCTCCGGTGTCGCACTCCGGGTTGTTGGGGTAGATTGAGCGCTGGAATCTTGTGGGTTATTAATTATTGGCTGGCCTACCGCAGCCGCCAGAAGCGAATGGTTTTGCGTTGTTGAAAACGGTGGTTGTTGCTGGGGTGGGGCAGTGTTGTGAGTTGACTGATAAGATGCGTATGTTGATGCTGGTTTCTCGGGAACCGACGCACTGTTCCCCGATATTTGTGACCGCGGTTGTTGCAGGCTTGAGTTTGTTGTCCGAGGTTGTGTTTGGTGCGTTTGCGAAACATGAGTAGCAGAAGCAGTGGAGGTCGCTGCCTGATACGCTGGCGCGTAACCGGCAGCAGTATGCTGCGGGATGCTAGAATAATTGAAATATTGTTGTGGTGATGGAGCAGTGGTGCGGAATTGGGATTGTATAGAATCGGCTGACGCAGAAGGGGCAGAAGAGACTTGTGCATAGTTGGACTCGTGGGAGTAAGCAGTTACATAATCGTAGCCTCCAGCCCCGGCCCCAGAAACCTGACGAGCGCTAATACCGTTCTGGTTTTGGTGCGCGGGAGGGATTGTTGAGGTCGCCGTCGCCCTCACTTGTGCCTGACTAGTAGGAACCATCCCATCGCTTCTTCCAGAACTGCCATCAACACCTCCAGAGCCTCCTGAGGTTTGCTGCGAAGCATACGGATGCTGACCCGTGCTATAGGGAGCCCAATTCTGTGGGGCTACATATTCCGGTCGAACGTAACCACCGGCTAAAGGTTGTTGATGAAATGTCTGGTTGATATTATGGCTTGGTAGTGAAGGTTTGTATTGACCGGGGTTTTTTGGTGGGACATGATGTGAGTTATACGGAAAGCTATTGTCAGAGGACATAGCTGCCCTCAATCTCCTTCTATAATTTATCCAGAGGGCTGGAACGCGTTAGCAAACCCACAGAGCAGACAAAAATCAATGGAATAATGGGACAAACTACTCACTTTGTGTTTTTCTGCTTGCCTTTGAGAGAGTGTATCGGATTCACGTTGAAGCGCGTTAGGCTCGCAGAAAAACACAGGCAAAAGAGCTGTGAACTATGAATGACGTGAGTGAAAATAAAAAACCAGAGAGTAAGTTCGATCCGCTAGCTGATCAGAGTCCCGGAGTCAGTAGAGAGCACTCCCAGGGAAGGTGATAGGCCACGCGCGAGGGAGTTGGAATAGTGAGATGCTGCGGCATATGGCTGGACGACGTGAGCCGTGGTGAGGCGAGACGTGTGTCGGGCGGTCTCGGTTGCTCCCATGTCCGCTATGATTGAATCTTACCGTTTAGATCCCTTTAATCTGATCCTCTGAATACAATCTCTGGCTAGCGCCGGATCTAATCTCCATCAGCCACCCACTTAGGGTACAGCCCTCGGCATCTAATAGGACAGTCTCAACAAATAAACCAACCCACCCACAATGACCTCTAGCTAGCTTGGTACAGCGAAAATTCATCCACACTCCCGGCCCCGACAACTGAGGACGACGACAACCCAACGGAAACCGACCAACGATACCAACAGCCTCCTTTCACAACCGCCAAAATGACCAAAGTCAATGCCGGTACGTGTGGATTTTTCTGGCCCGAGAAAGAATGATAGATTAAAAAGCTTGCGGTTGAGATGAAGAAGGTTTAGCTAACTTCCGATGCTGTGATGGAAATTAGGCATCTCCTCATCCAGGAGAAAGTCCAGAAAGGCACACTTTAGTGCCCCCTCCTCCGTCCGCAGAATTATAATGTCGGCACCTCTCTCGAAAGAGTTGAGAGAGAAGCACAACGTCTGTTAATCTCTCCGCCTGCGATTTGCCCTATTTGCAAACACCAGTATCTGACAAAGGCGAACGGTACACAGGTCCGCTCAATCCCCATCCGCAAGGACGACGAAGTCACCATCACCCGCGGATCCTTCAAGGGCCGTGAGGGAAAGGTTGTCTCAGTATACCGTCTCAAATATGTCATCCACATTGAGCGCGTCACTCGGGAGAAGGTCAACGGTCAATCGGTCCCCATCGGAATTCACCCTTCGAAAGTCCAGATTACCAAATTGAAGTTGGATAAGGACCGTGAGTCGATACTGGAGAGGAAGGGCGGAAAGGCAAAGGAGAGCGAAAAGGGCAAGAACAAGGAGTAAATGGCGGCTTTCTTCTTCTTTTCTTCTCCTTTTTACTTTGGTTGTCGACATAAACAAAAAAGTAAATTAGTTCTTCTCCACGGGGGATTATGGGCTAAACATCCCCCCTCTCCTTGCTCTTATTGGGTGTTTTGCGGGTTTTTTTCCAATTCGAATAGGGTCCTCCTTTTCTCTTATTATGCTTATGCTTCGGATCGGATTCCCGACTGTGATATGAGGCGAGGTATATTTGAGGGGGCACTTATCAGAGGTGGGCGCTGAAGGCCCTCGCCGGCCTAGCTCATCTCCTTGCCTCTGCTGCTGTTCAATGCCACTTATTGAGAAATTTTTGCCACAAAAGTTGTGCGCCAGTATTATCTCCTCACCAGTCACAAAGAGTTCTCTGACCTCTCCCATGATTGAGCAGAGGTATACGGCTGGCGGAAATTAAACCACTTTACATAGCTTTCTATCACTACGGTTGAAGGTATGGAAAGTCTCGCATGCAGACCGCTGTCGAAGTTAGCGTGCTGGCTTGCGGTTTGAATGCGAGGGACATTTCATCTTTTTGACAGTAATGATAGCCTAATGAAAATATATCTGAATCGCGTCCGCTAACCCATGTGTTTGCTTATGCGATGTCAAGATGTCACATGTGTGAAACTATGAAACGACAATGCGAGTGCGGTAAAATAATGCTTTTATCACGACCATAGCTTAATGTTACATAGCGAGCACCTGGCGTAACGAGTATTAGCTTGCGAGATCTTCCACACTACAGTTTAACACCAAACAGCCCACGGGGGGCAAGTCAGTAAATGGCGAATGTCCCCCACCCCCGAGGTAAGCATTGAAGGAAAGGGTTGTGCTACGAGAACTTTCACATAGGACCCGGCACAAGTAATGCGCCCTCATCATCCTTACCACCACGGCAGGCGGTAGAGCCTGCATATGATAGCTCTCCCGACTCTCTTCATTTCCACCGTTCAACACAATTATGATAATAGTAAATCGGCCGCTTGTCAATCGGATCGGGTAGTAGATACTAGCTATTGCTAGGATAGCGCTCCCTGGGGGTTTATATCACCCTTGAGACTATCATCAACGGATGCTTATGTGCCCGCATATCCAATCACTCGAGTTGGATCCAGTCCATTCACCGTGTCGTACCACACCGCTCCAATTCAACCGTTTTTGCCCGAGTAGTGTTCACAAACGCCGCCCAGCTACTACGGGTACTGTACCGCCCCTGCCAGCGCTTGCGCTCCCGAATTGAAGCCCGATCCTTTGTATTCGTTTTTCCAGCCGGGAGTTAGCACCCGCTTCCTCTTTCTAATTACGGGTTCGTAATGGTTATTCCGAGAGGCTGCTAATCCTTCGCCCAAAGGCAATAGTAAAGTGCTTACAAAGTGCGGCAAGTTATGAGAGAGAAAGAAGAAAAATATCAATTCTGAGGATTAGTGTACTGTTACAAGGCTGTGAGCCACGGCAAACTCATCTGGTACAAGTAGAGCACCTCCGCAAAAATGTTGGGTGAAACGGCCTTTTTGCACCAAAACTCGCCATGTTTGATCAACCCCACACTTGGAATTGTTTCAAATAATGTTCACGAATTACCCAGTTATTTTCACCTTCATTACAGCTTTCACCTGATACCACTTATCAGGTCAATTTACACTATGGGTCTAAGCTACAAGCCCTCAAAGTGGATCATATGTGTTGTTGCATGCCGGTTTTGTATGTAAAATGGCACTTTTTTTTTTACAGACTCAAAACTTTAGAACTCCATAACTTTTCCAATTCTTCGCCAAATTCATTAAGAGTTGTGGAGGGATAGGAGAAAGGTACAGTAACTAGTTATATATGAGAAGTTGGGTTGGAAAATTCTTTATGAGCTACAAGTACGGTAGCTAAGGATCGATGTTTTTGGTATAAAAGGCTTATTCCACTAACACTTTTGCGGAGGTGCTTTAACTTGCTTCCCACCAAGGACAATTTTACCCGGCACCAGCTTGATAAAGGCAGCAGTGGCTGATGCCGAAGTGGATATTGAAGGTACAAGAGTACTGCCCGAGCAGGTGGATTAATCTAGTAAGAATGGGCGGGGCTCTCGTATTTGTCGATAGCAATAGACTTCACAAATCCCGTGAAACACTCTTAGTAGTTGTGCCGATTCGCAGCATGCAGTACTGAACCGTTCGCTACGGTCTAGTTGGATAGCAGTGTGTAGGCCGCTCCTGCTGCCACGGGGTCATGCGTTCGAGTCTCCTTGGAGGCAAGAATAATTGAGTACTGGTTACTACGGCTGGCTGGGTTGTGGAGCGGCAAGGCTGCCCATAAGCGACCCAGCAAACCAGGTTCCGAACTGAGGGAAAATGTCCAAGCTGAGGGAAAGTCCTCCTTTGGGAGGCAACCACACCGGTACCCTATTCCGTAAACGTCGGTTCCTGCAGAGCACTTGGTCCAGGTTCTGCAGCGAGAATTTTTGTACGAGCGCCAAGACTTTGCCTCTTGCACTGCAGGGTTACTTCACCAGTGTCGCTAAATTCCCAATAATACTCAAAATGAACTGGGATATTAATCAGTGCTTTGCCAAGACCCTCAGACCTCAATGACTTGAAGTTGCTCATAGACCAGGCCCAACCTTATCTCCACTTTTGTTTTTTATTTGATGGCATCAGCGATCGAATTTTTACGATAACTTAAAATTATTGTTATGATACAAGAGTTAATAAAAAAAACAGAGGTCTTGGCGCTTAGAGAGGGAGAATAGCTATCATACCGCCAAAGGCATTCAACACAGAAAAAGAGGAGCAAATATGTCATATTTGTGCACCTTTTCTGTCTAGGACCCACAACCCTCTTTGGGTTTATAAAGCCTCGCCTTTTTATATCCTGTCCACGATTCCCAGTACTAGTGCTTGTGCTTGTGTATGTGGCTCTACCGTTTGGTGGTGGCGCCATTGGTCGCCAATTTACTCGCACAATCAGCATGATAACGCGCCCGGAAGGGAGGGGTGTCAGGAGGGGCACAAGTGCCAAGTAGTAACCAACCAAGTTTAGAGTATTTGTGAGACAGTTCAACGCCACCATGAGGTTGGGAAATACAAAAATAAATCGAGATCTCACTATGGTAAACTTGAAAACCGCTATGAGCCTCATCGTGAAGGCATGTTCCTATGATATCTCTCTTATAATTTCATTTTGCCCATCACTTTATTCAAGGCTGTAGGTTGTAGGTAGGGGACAATGTTGAAAAACAGAAGGGAATCGCAGAATCGCATTTCTGCAGGACCTGGGTTCAACTTACTGTACTGTAGGGTGAATACACTATGATAGCCAACAGTGGGGCTGGAATACCGGTGGGGATTTCCTGATGTCTCAGAGCTGCACAACTATCATCTTGTTTGCTTTTTTGAAAGCCCCAATGACATACAGAGGTATGATACAGCTCCTTAGTTTTGTATGTTCCACAGGGGGTAAGGGCAGCAAACCTGGCTTGTGGAACCTACAAAACTTAGGCGCTGTACGGTACCTCCAGAGAGTTTGCTCTTCTTGATTTAGCAGGCGGCTTGAATATACCCCTCACACACTCTCGACGAGTACTCGCCCGCCGGTCTCTGTGTTGAACTCAACCGACAAGAATTCCTCAAATCGTAAGTTAATAGGTTGGCCAACCGGTGCTGGGAATGAGCCCACCGCATCTTTTCGTAAAAGCTGAATCGCAGTAGAGAGCTAAGGGCAACCAAGCCAATGGGAAGGCACAAGGACTCCAAAATCGCTAGACCCAAATCAATCACTGAAAGGCAACTGCACAGGCCCAATTAGCGCTAGAGTTAGACCATACCGGTACTCGAGTACACACTACTACGGTACAGGTAAACTTGTACTGTACCTGTACGAGTAGTGGACTCCGGCATCCCTCCAGTAGACAGGGGCTTGTGCCATCCACCGGGACAGATACGGTGCCAAACCTCAGCTGAGAAGCGCCAGAACAGACGAACGAATCTAATGGTGCGATAGTGGCACCTGGCCAAGTTACCACAATTAATAACTTATTGCGACTCTGCTCTGCCTTACAATCGTCTCCTTGTCCCGATAGTGTGCTGCGATACGTGCAAGTGCTACCATTCATCATCAACGGTCAGTGCTAAACCACAATGTCATTAATCGGTAAAACTCGCCGCTGAAGTTGTAGCTGGGTGGTGCTGTAGCAGGCCAGGTTTGTATTACTTCCTAACTCAAACGGTCTGAGTACGCTCGATTTCGTTCGAAATTCCTCCGAGTACAGTATTCCTGCAGCTAGCTCCACCCGATAACAGAAAAGCTAGGGTTTGTGATTGCTCGTGATTGCTCGTGATTGCTTTTATTTGGGTGGTATGATAACGGCTAAACCTTTGTTTTCTTAGAAAGGTGTCGCTTATAGAGTGGAAGTATAAGTACGAGTAGATGACTTTTCTCGTCATATCCGCGGGGGTTTTTCCGGTTGGTTTGGAGAGTTTTTTTCCTTTTTGGAGGCGTGTTGGGGCGGGCGCTGGCGCTGGCGGAGTGGGGGCGGGGAGGTCAGGGCAGCTGCTTGTGGGGAAACAAAGAGTCGCTTTGCCGGGGGAGGAACTCAGTGGCCGGAACGAGCAGGGATATATCTAGCCTGCTAACCTCGCCCAGCTCTTCCATAACATCTTGCTTGACCTCGTATGCTATCTTAGGATACGACTTTCTCAAGTGCAAGTACGACACTGCACAGTACAAGTACGGTACAAGTACTCGAGTACAGGCACTTGTCCAAGGTCCTGCAAGAGGCCATTAGCGGTTACTAACTTACTGGAGGTTAACTAACCAAACCCATCCCTGTTTGGTGCAGTATTTTTTGCTGCCCAGATATCTCATTCCCCCTCCCCACAAGCACAATTTTCTCATCGAGAGGCACACTAGACCTTGTTGTCTGTTCCAAAAGGTGTATTCTTCGTGCTCGAGTACAATCTATTCCTGTCATGATATACTCGTACCTTGCACACAGGGCAGGAATGACCTTCCTCCTGGAACATCCCGAATCTAAAGATTTGTAATACATTTCACGTAACATTGACATTAGAACGGTACAGCTAAAGTCTCCCCATAGACTTTCTCACTTTAGGGTTGTTCGCTACCCCGCGACCATTATTAGGCTACAGAGACTAATATGGCAGCTACCGCTACTTTTACGGGCAAGTGTGCTTTCGGGGGTTACCGAGACAATGCAGTCCAACTTGCGTAGCACCGCAGTATCAATGTCTCGGCTCACCACACGAACTCCCGGTATCACAGTGGGGCTTCATGCCCCACCTTGTCGTTGGCTTTCTTCCCACTTGTCTCCTCGTGTGATGCAATGGGCCCCCTCCATCCATTACTCGAGTACCCATCCTCGCCTGAGCACCGAATGAGCGTGTGTAGTGATTGCGATTAAAGCTTTGGCTTGGAGTCTGTGCTTTTGTATATAATAATAATGACAGCTTGCCCATCACCTTCGGTTCCTCTTCCTCCTCTCTTCACTTTACTCACCTCTCCTCCGCATCTCTCTACCCCCCACATACACGCCAACTCTTGCATTTGCTTGTTCAACCCACCAATTCAATATGAACTCAGTTATCCGTGAGAGGGCCACCGAGGGGGAGACGGTTCGCAGTGTCGTTATATTCTCCCGACATGGGGACCGCACGGCTAAAATCGTTGGGCCGACTAAATTGACGACACTGGGCAAGACCCAAATCTATGCCTCCGGAGAATTCTATCGTGCTCGGTACCTGGATTCCAACTCCACCCATTTTATTAAGGGAATTAGTGGGGGGGAGTATGTTGCGAAGGATGTGTTTGCTTCTGCCCCTGATCAGGTACTACCTATTCTTCCCATGACGGGGCGGAACACCGCCATAGACTAACAAGAATCGATTGAACAGTCACTACTTGTCCAGTCCAACCAGGTCTTGCTACAGGCACTCTACCCCCCACGAACCGTTGTCGAGGCTCTGGCGGACGGAACATCAATTAGCTCCCCCGCCAACGGCCAACAGTTTCCCCTCCTGCACTCAGTTAGTAGTGACTCCGCCGACGCAATCTGGTTAAAGGGTGACGACGGCTGCCCACTACATGACCAAAGCAGTGCACAATTCAATGCCTCACAACAACTCAAGGACCTGTCTGTCTCTACCAAGCCGTTTTATGACTCCTTCTCGGATCTGCTCCAGGGGGTAATCCCACCGAACGACATCAACTATAGCAATGCCTACTTCATCTTCGACTACCTGAATGTTGGCAAGATCCACAACTCTACCATCGCAAAACGCGTTTCTAGTGAGGACCTGGACCATCTCCGATACCTTGCCGACTCCCATGAATGGGCATTGAATGGGAACATCACATCTCCCCCGGCGCCGAACCCAATGTCCATCAGTGGATCGACCCTCGCCAGGGCGATCCTTACCCAGTTGAACTCGTCAGTAGTCACCCCAAGCAAAGCTCCAAAGCTCTCCGTGTTCCTCGGATCCTACGACACCTTCCTCTCCTTCTTCGCTTTGACCTCCCTCCCCTCCATTAATCCTTCATTCTATGGACTACCCGACTACGCTTCTACTCTGGTCTTTGAGCTCGTCTCCTACCAATCTTCTGACTCGGATATGTATGTCCGCTTCCTCTTCCGCAACGGAACGAGTTCAGCATCTGCCCTTACCGAGTACCCCCTCTTTGGCCGAGGAAGGGAAAATGCCGTCATGCCTTATGGCGAATTCTATAGATCCATGGATAAAATAGCCGTTGGCAGCCTGGACCAATGGTGTAAGGTTTGTGATTCACAAGAAGATATATGCCAGGGGCCCGTCACTTCTACCGACGTCCCCCCACAAGCGGACCACCCTGGCATGAAGCCGGAACTTGCAGGCGGTATTGGTGCGCTCTGTGCGCTTGCTGCGGTCGGAATCATTACGGCTGCATTGATGATAATCATGGGCTTTAGGCTGACTAAGAAGGAGAAGAAGGGGACGAAGAGCATTATCAGCACTGACGATAGTGTGGATATTAAAGCTTAAATGCGGTTCTGTGCTGGTTCTGTAGATGTAAATAGTTATGACTCTTGTGAATAATGATATATGAGGGGCTGGCTGGTTACTTGGGGTCGTTGTCTTGTTCGGATCGGGTTGTTTGATACTTTTATCAAGATTGCCGATGTTCAAAGCTGTCAGAATTGATAATCAATCTCAAAACGTCCTAGCTCGTCCATTTGCGTTTTTCTAGTAGCACCGTAAGTGACTAGCACGACGGCCGTGCACCCAATAGCTTCGAGTGATCCTAGATGAGGGCTAAGCATTCCAAGTCATTCCAGCCTGGTAGGTAGGTGCTACTGGTGGGACCGGTAGGAGCGGGAAACGGGGGCCCGCTTAAGTACCGAATATGCAGCACTCGAGTATTATCACAGCTCTAAAGGTTTCCTAGCTCCTCAGAATCACGGGACTACCATTTCACTAGAATCAGAACGAGTAAACCTACACAAAGCCTCTTTCTCCTCCTCCTCCTCCTCCTCCTCCTCTTCCGCTATCGCATCCACCGCACAGTCCGTACCCTCCCGCACAACACCACCCAGCCAAGGTGATTAAATCCCCTCGCGCCATTTCACGAGTCCGGACCGGCACCCCATCATTACCGCATAATGATCCCGACCCCGCTGTTCTGGTGGCCCCAACACAACTCCCACCCCAGCCTTATATCTATCCGCGATTCCTGGTATATTGGGATATTTATATCCCTAGCTTGCTCAAGGGTTATTGCTGGTTCATCGCTACGTGTACTAGTGGTGTGATATTTTGAGGCTTTTTTCTCTCTCTTTTCTTTTCACTCTTCTAGCCTTGGTGTTCCACAGGATCAGGGTAGCCGACTATGATACAGCCTAGTAGCCAGGTGTTCTGCAAGGCGAGGTTATCTCACCTCCCCTCCCCTCCCCCCAGCAGATCGATGGGTAATGTAATGCAATGCAATGTACTGTAGATCAGGGGCTGGATTGCAAGAGCCTTTTTTTTCTTTTTCTTTCTTTTTTTTTTGTCTCGAGCGAGGGATTAGTCATTTGGAGTTGTGATGAGGATAGCCGGTGGACGGTGGTACTCGAGTATGGTATTGGGACAAACGCCGGCAGCTTGAGGTGGAAGACGCCCGAGACGTCAACGGGGAGATGGGTTGATGGACATATTCCAATCTGAAGTGGGCTTCCTGCAGTGAATTTGTTTTAATCCCATTTAGCTGATTATTTCTCCCTTCTTTCTTTCTCACAGATGCTGATTGGCGAGTTTTGTATGAGGAAACAGGCGGCGGTCGTGCAGTCGCCACGCTTCATCCAATCAAACCAAGAAAACCTACTAGGAAATTTCTTATTTGGGTACAGCCGTCCGGGTGAGGGGGGGGTTGTCCGGGTTGGCTAGGGAGGGCTGTCTATGATACCGTAAAATAGTGCATCGAAATAATCAACTAGAAACCCCTCCCGATTGGTTGGATCAATTCCCGGGATGGAAAACTTAGCTATACCGCTAATTATTGCGCAGCGATCTCGTAAAATACCGGTAGGAAGCTAGGCAGGTACCCGCGTACACTCACACCCACAACCGGGGTGCGACCCTTCTTTCTTCACCCATCATAGATACCCTCTCCTGAGTCATCCGAAATGTCGTGCTGCCTGTCAGTTCTCAGAGGTTGGACAGCGGCTTTTCTGATACAACAGTACCGTAAAATCTCGTGAAATCCACTATCTCCATCAGCTCCTAATCTCCGGATTCTCAGTCAAAAGTCCTCAAGAAGGATTAGTGTTTTCCTGACACGGTATAGCCTGAGTCATTCCGTCTTGTTGGATCTCGTTAACCTGGCAAACTAAACCCATCATGGGCTGATGTCGCGATTTACAGGGATATTCGTCACTGCTCGGAGATAGTGGATTTCACGAGATTTTACGGTACGGGTATCATAGATTCCGCGGATGTGTAGACCCCAGACGATAACCAATCTGAGTTACATCATCGTACGAGTACGAGTACTGAGGCCGGCCATCACTCGCTCAAGACCTCCTTGCTCGCATGATCATCCATGCCTCAAACGTCGACAAGGAGCCGTGTAACGTTTTTCATGCCGGTCTAGGAGATGGCGCCGTATACCGGTATATCCATATGGACCAGGTTAGGTCATTGTCGTTGGGGAATTATGGTGCTACTGTAGGGTTTGTCTTTATGGTGTAGAAGGGCGGAATACTGGGCGATTAGTTGGTTGATTGGTCCGCTTCCCCCCCCCCGCTTCCCCATTCAATTAACTAGAATCCATACCGTGGTCTAGAGCATTGTATCATGTCATAGTTAGCCATACTACCGTTTCCATCCACGCTTGGACATCCGGAGGTAAGCATGGCTGCATGGGCTAGATGTAGGTACTGGGCCCTGTACTTTCAACCTTATATCTGCCGGTATCGGATAATGTAATGGAGAATTTCCCGTAGGAATCTGGAAAAAAAATCTGGGAGCTTGGTGCAAATCAATCATATCCCACTATAAACTAATAGGAGCCGTGCCAATCCAGGCGTTGACACCTACGGCATTACAATCCCGAGGTAAGCCAACTCAGCCTGCGAGAATCTGGATCGCTGGTTTGTTTTGTTGCCCCCATAGAAAGAAAAAAAGCCCGATTTTTCAAATTTCTAGATTATGATAATATTATTATGATCATTGTGGAAAAATGAAACCACAGCATAATATGAAACCTGATGGGTACCCCCTCACCCCCTCCCCTGGTTCGGATTTGAAAAGGGTTTAGAATCTGAAAACATGTATCCAATTGGTCAGCCAGCCCTAAGGCTACAATTCTCGACACATTAGGCCCCCAGTTTTCAATACACAAAATGAAGAACTAAAGAACTAACAAGCGATCATAGCACATACCGCAGGACACAATCCTATGAAAAAAATAACTTTTTACTCGTACCATGGTTCAGATTTTTTCAGAATTTAGAAGTTGATTTTCTAGATTCTGGCGTGAAAATATGCCAAGACCACTTCTCTATCTCTTCTAGATTCCTGCGGGAAGTCCTCCAATTATGTAAGCTACGAACTTGTGGGCTTTTGTCAGTGGGGTTTCACCTTCAACCGACTTGCTATGTAGGTGTATTAGCACTGGTGTTATTTCTTTTTTGTTGAGACGGCTTTTGCGGGTAACTTATGGATGCCCGGAGCGTGCTGCCGGGGGAATTGTGGTTATCATCAGGGGAGCTTTTTTGTCATGCGTAGGACGAGAGTGTGTCTGTGGACTTTTATTTTATTTTTACCCAACTAAAAGCTTTATCTATACATTGCGAGTAGGGGATATAGCCTGCCCCTGTGTTTCGTGAAATGTGAAAAATGGAGCCAAAGGCCTGACTTTCAGCACGAACAGGATCCCAGCAATAACTTGGGCTTGATTTTCCCACCTCTATTGAGCGGAGCAAAGCTCCAATACTAATATTGGTGCTATGATCACCCGAGCCCTCTTTCACTCCAGGACCAAGCCGAGCACAGCCAAGCTCATGTTAACAAAGTATCATACAAGAGAGGTATTGCAAAAGTAGTCATCGAAATTTATGCGAAACAAACGAAATAGGGGAAAAAGAAAACCGTGCCACAAGCGCAACCACAGAAAGCTACAGCCACTAAAACTCTGCGTCCGGAAACCGGCATGAACTCACTAACTATCCATGCCGTACAGCCTACCAAGCAAACAAAACCCGCCCCATCCTACAATTCCTTTTTCAAGGAGTGTTCCTAGTGGGCCCAACGTTAGCATTGCCTTCGGGGGGAGGGGTAGAGGTGGGGATGGACATACCGGCTTATGGCTAGTCTCGTAGTCGACGTGAACATACGCCCTCTCAACATCGGGCAAACTCTCTAGCTTGACTTGGAGCTCCTCCGCGACGTCGTGTGTGACCTGGAGAGCGGTAGTGGCAGACATTACTACATCCACTTCGACAATGATTCTCGGTCCGCTGTGGTATGCCCGGACCGTATCAATCTGGGTAATAAGTGGGGAATGGGTCATGGAGAGGTAAGTGATTAGACGAAGAAGGGACTGATCGGCAGTCACGCCAACCAGCAACAGGAATTCGCCTAGCGGTATTGTCAGTTAGTTTTTGTGAGGCTCGGGAAATATCAGCAGTGAACTGAGGGCGCCATACGATAAGCGACTCTGGACCACAATCCCAGAATTAGAAGACTGAGGATGGTGGCACCAACTGGATCCAACCACCACCTCAACTTTGATCCTCCCACGGAAGTGAGAATACCAAACCCATTTATGAGCAGGTCATTGCGGTGATCCTCCAAGAGAATTCTGACCTGGGAATAGATGTTTCGGAGGCCCCAGCAGTACAGGAATAGGGCCAACTTTGTGGCGAAAGCGACAGCAACAGCAATGATGGATGGCAGATGGAACTTAAGCTCGTCTCCTGCCTTGTGCGTTGCAAGCTCTTGAATTGATAACACAATCAAGATCAACGAGACCCCGCACATGAGGAAAGAAAAGACAATATTTCCCGCATTCTCAAGACGTGCCTTTCCAGAGGGGAATCTGTTAGGGTCCACTTTGTTAACGGCACGGTGAGAGAGAATTAATAGGAGGTTTGAGCATGGGTCAAAGATGGAATCAGCCATTGCTAATACGGTAAGAATAGTTAGTGTGCCAGTATACAAGTGATCCGGAGGATTGCCAAGGGCATACTAACTCGCAAAAAGTGACAAGGATCCGGAAGACAGAGCACCATAAAGTTGTAGGACGGCTAGTATGATATTCGCAACAAAACTCCCACGGACGGCAATCAAATAGCGGATACGTGTATCACCCCTCTCATCCTTTGCCTCGCGCCTGTGCTCCTCGACAGGCTTCAGCAATTGTTGGATTGACTGATTCTGGTTTTGGTAGAATTCATGAATCCCCTTAACGTCAACCTTCTGCTTTCTCTTATTGCTGTTATTACCTCCACCATGGTTGGCACCGGTGGTGCTCGGTTCGCCGCGAGTTTGCTCACCACGGGAGGAATTCCAGCGCGTGCTGCGGTGTCTAGCGGTCAGGTCATGGATTTCCTCAGAAGTCTTGAGTCCGGAAGACAGACTGAATGGATCGGAAACGGTGGACAGGTTCTCAGGGTCGGTGGGTGGACCAGAGGTTGCGGTAGGGAGTGGGTGTAGCTCGATGACGGAGGTTGTGGAAGCCATGGTGGAGAGGAGGCTAGTGTGAGTGGTGGATGGGTGAAGAAGGGGAAGGAGGTGGGTGAGGTTTTTGGGTTTGGCGGGGAAAGGATAGGGTAAAAAGTCTTAGGGCCGCTATCGTGTTATCGCCGGAAACCAGCCAGGCTAGGATAGGTTTAGTTTGACAGGTCAAGGGAATTGCGGGATCCAGTAGCATAATATTATATACGTGTCGGGGACAGGCTAAACTTTCCCAGGAGCCTTTGCCTGAGTGCGGAAATTAAAGGGCGGCGGGGATGGTGAATTACAAGAGTTTTTACGGTAGATCCTGAACAGGGAGATCTTATTGTTCTAGGAACGGGGGGTTTTTTCTTTGCCCAGTCCTCTAGCTATGGAAAGCTTCTGTCGGAACCCTTTCTGTGTCCCGGGGCCCTTGCCACTCGAAGCGATCTATTCTACTCGAGTACGGCGCCAGTATCAGATGTTCGCACACTGCCGATCTCCACAGGCCCATAGGGACGAGATGCCTCGAATAAGGTGAATGAAAAGCACGGATGCCAGATGCTCCACCGTCAGAACCGGAATACCGGCAATCGGAACTTGTGCCAGGAACGTTAGAGTTACCTCTCCAGTAGGTGTTGGACAACCAACCGCAGCGCATGCTCTGCAGGCAGGATGGTGCAACGAAAGCCTCACAACATTCGACTTTTGCCACCACAGCGGATTTTTTCGCCTATTGTCCGCCGTCGGTGCGTCATCTGTCTTCCGTTGCTAATGGAATCCCATGAAGCCTGTCATATCCAGTTGTCACCCCGTTCAAAGCAAGACAAAAAAGGGTTCTCGTAGTTCGCCATGCCAAGACTCGTAAGCAGTTCGCCTCGGTCCGAATTCCTTTATCATGACCCGAAGAAAACAAGCCTCGTGCTAGGATTTCGGGGGCTAGGGCTCGGGGCGGGCCATACCCCGCCGCTAACCCATGATATGATACTGTCGCATCGCAGATCCGTGCCTGCATTTTTTTTTCTGTTTGCCGATGCTGAACTACCGCTATCCGGGCCAACTTTACAGCCTGCGGAGCGCCGGTTCATTGATTACCCTACGATATTCGATCCCCCACTCCAGTGTTGCTGCTATAGTAGGTTACCCATGCCCAATCACATCTCATGTTCGGGGTTATCGCCGAGCCTCGCCCGCAGCATCTTGGAGTGCCGCCGTCGTTCCCGTCATGAAGAGTGATATTTGCTGGTGTATTGTCTTGAGGCAAGCACGAAAAAACACTTTCAAGTAACCAACCTTTCCATCTGTCTACTTTTGCCCAAGACTATCCTCTAAAACCCGTTCCAAGTAGTAGATTTTACCAACTCTCCCCCTCCGAAGTAGTGCTATTAATTTAAGGACCGAGAATAGTCGCAAAGTTCGGGGCTGTAGCCTAAAAACAGCTTGTGTCACTACTTGTACGGGAATGCAGTGAGAACCCTAACGCAGTCATTGACATCTTTGTTGGCGTGCTTATGCAGGAACCAACGGGATACATCCGCTGCCATGTGCCGTGGGGTGGGAAAATGTTTGCTTTACGTCTTGTTTGACCATGGCACTTATTATTATTATTATTTTCCTTCTCTTCCTTCCCCGTTTTAATTTTTAATTTTTAATATTTTTTCGGAGTGGCTTGACGGTTATTCTCGAGTATCATATTACAACAGTTCCATTCTTCCGACGGGGAATCATTGGCCTTTCGGGTTGACACTAGGTATTGGGTCCTCACGAGTGGGCAGGGGAACGGCAACCAAGGTCGTGGGGCAGTTAATCACGGGTTAGCACTTCAAATATTACTCACTCAACCCGAGTTCTTGCAAGTTAGCCTTTGAGAAGGTCGTAATGTTTTAAACACTGCTAACGAGACTGCCCAGACGCTGAAATGCGGCTCTGCGAGGAACATCCAAAGGCGTAAGGTATCCACGTTAGGTAGTTCATCAACTCTCAGCATCAATCATGCTAACCCATCTGGCTCTACTCGCTGGCTCTCATAGTCATCACTAGGGATACTCAGATCGCAACCCCCCCTTTCCCCCTTTCGATCCACGACACATCTACATCCCAACGCTGCATCTTCATCTCGCCAGGATCTACGATGTCCACCCCCTGCAGCCCCAATTCACATCTACCTCGAGTGACCCCGCATGAGTGGTTGTTACTTTCCCTGTTGTAACCAACTGCCAGCAACAGGTCAATGATGGCACAATACCGCAGACTACGCTCATTCGCGATAACGCCGCTCTTCCCCGCCATGCATTAGCACGAGCGCTTAGGGTGTGGTGCCCACCAGAGTCCGCCGAACTCCGGTCAAGCCGGCCGAAATTACGTGTGGAGCACGGATTATGTAACCGAATAGGCCAGATGCTCTAAAGGAAAAAGGACCGTCGAGCTCTTGGTGTGGTAGCTGGAGCAAACGCCGTTTTCTGAGTGATCGAGAAGGCCCTAGAGCTAGTCAGAGGAAGTTCAATAGACTTACCCTTCCTGCCCGGCGCAATTTCTCATCCATAGCGGATGGGAGTTTGCCCCCAGGATGCCCGTAATGCATGCCGTGCTTTGTATGCTACTTTGATGCGGGTTTGGTAGTTCTTACGATGAAAATGTGCTAAACTCGCTTGGGGTTGGCAGCGTATGATTGGAGCTGTTCGGGGAGTTCTGTAATAGCTTTATAGTTGTGCGTTGCATCTTGCTTAGTGGGGGGAGGGAGGAGTTGCCAACCTATTGTGTGTAGAGCAGGATATTTGCAGGGTTAGGGTTTACCGCCTGGTGGTGAGGGCCGAGAGCGGATTCGATTCAGTCTAGGCGGTTGCTGGTACCGTATTTTTTCGTGTTATACGGTTTTTTGCCAAGACCGGTTTTTGCCCAAGATTGGGCACACAACCCTTGCAGACGATCACTCAGCCGCATTGTTGTAGACTCCTGGAACCCACACCTTGGTTACTATGCTGGCTGGGGGGATTTGAGGGCCCATTTCAGACTCCACGCACCGGCTTGGCAAAAAACCGTAAAACACGAGAAAATACGGTAGTACGGTGGGTTGTTTGGGGAGAATATTTGACAGACACCCTGCAGTATTAATCCTCCTGGCTACTGTTGCCAACTTAATCTTGCACTCGTGTCACGAACCTTAGGCTAACCCCCAACTCTATCGGGGGCAATTTCAGCCTAATCAGATGCTCTAATCTTGGGTTCCAGGAAACCCGATCTATCACCCAAAACCATCCAACCTCGAAACAAAGAGCCTCCCCCATAAACAAAAACCCTTTCCAAAGAGCCATCCATGTACTTGATCACCACGACCAACAACCCATTCTTTTTTCCCCCCTTATTCCCTTTCCCTTTCCTCCCACCTCTCAGTTGACAAAACACAATACTCTCTTTCTAGACAGAGTTGAGTTAACTTGTCGATACCAAAACAATTCTTCGATTGTCGCCCAATCACCCGGACCCAATAGATTTCTCGATCGCAGGCGCCGAGCTATCCAGCCAACCATACATTTCCTGCAGCTTCGGAACAACTAACCAACCACCAGCCACGTGTCCCGCTGTCGTGGTTGAACGGGAGGGCCAGCGAACGAAACCTTTAGTTTCAGTGCGGCCATCGAGTACTGTAGGGTACTTGCGTCGTGTGAGTAGAACGGGCTGGATAGTGAGCAAAAGGATTGTGTGCCGGTAGTGTGTAAGTCAATTCTTGTATTATATTTGTACTGCACCGTACCGTGTTTCCGCTGTGCTTTATGAATGTGGATTACGAAAAGTGAGAGGGATTTTCTTTCCGCTCAAATCTATCTTATCCTCCCCCTCCCCCCTCCCTCCCACTCTGTTTTCGGAAAGTTAAGCATTTTGAGTTTCTTTTGGCCTGCCTCTTTGACCGCGATTGGATTGGAAGTGGCGCTCATGCTGGTCGCCTTGTGTGATTTAGTGTTCCAATTCGGCGCCGGCGTGCAGGCTTCAGAGGAAGTCAAAATGGATGTCAAAGCTGTCGAAACCGGGGGACAAGTTTCGCGAACAAGAAACATTTGGGAAACCATGTCGACAATATTGATCAACTATTACGCCGGCGCTACAAGCGCTGCAGGAGATGTACGTACCTTTTTCTCTCTCTCTTTCTCTCTTTCTCTTTTTCTTTTTTCTTTCTATTTTTTGCATTTCCGGGGAAATCCTGTGTGGGATATGCGTAACGGACAATCCCCGGACCGGGCTTGTCCTATCATGGCTGGCCCCGTCTGCGGTTGTTGTCACCTTTTAAATTCTAGCCTGTGGAAGACGTACATGTGTACCAACCCGCACCTACCCTTCGCATACATTCCTATTTTCCGCGCCCCCATGTTGAATGGGTGTTTCTCCTCCGTATCACTCAGCCTGGGTCCGTACTAGTACTGGCACTAAAATGACCCGACTGACAGACGGGGCTCACAGCATTCGCACCAAGGCCATTTCTCACCATCCAACGAATCATTGGTCTTTCCAGCCCTGATATCAACCAACGAGATCGATCCCAACCATCACCCATTGAGCTATTTTTGCAACGCCCTCTTAACTGTAGCCTTCTTCGCCCTCCAGCTGTTTCTACTAAACACCCTCTTCGTCCTCTCCCTCTCCATATCCCTCCCGCACCTCCCACACCTTCGCCGTCAAGCAATCATCGGCCAAATCTATAGATACTTATTCACCCCCTTCGTCTCTATAACTACGCACATCCTCGGCCCCGCCCACGCGTTTGTGTTCTTCATCTACTTCATCGGATACCGGAACCTCCCTGCGTACAAGCCGGGAGAGTCGATTGCTCTAAGGGTTCTCTGTTCCCTGTTTATGCTACCGTTGTGGGGGCTTATGATCATGGGTGGCTTTCTTGCTTTCGGAATCGGCGCTTGGGGTTTGTTGGCTGGGAGGTGGCTCTCTAGGTTGAACCCTATTAGGCGGGTTCATGAATGGATTGAGTTGAGGAGTGTGGATGAGTTGGAGCGGGGATGGGAAGGCCGGTCCAGAGGACTGCTGTCGAGTATCAGAAACTCAGAGGAGCAACCAAAGAAGCCCCTATCCTTTAGCGGGGTAATGGTGGTCTGCTCTCAAGAGCCCATCGTTCCAGCTCCCGCTGCTGCCCCCGCGACACCTCTATCCCCGCCCCTCAAGCAGCGGCAACAACAACACTCCTTCCGAAGAATCTGTCCCCCGACACCACCCCCGGAACCGGTGGTCATTGGGCCCACGCAGGAGGAGCTGCAGGCGCTGAGGGAAGGCTGCAAGCGCATCAACGAGCTCCGGGAACGCATGCGAGGACGGATGGTAGAAATGAAGGTCGAGATCGACAAGATTAGCGGAAACGCCGAACGGGGTCCCCTATCTCCACCTTTGCCGTCCCCGCAGCACCGATATCGAAATGGCCCGTTAGTATCCCGAAACTCTAATCCTCCTTCCCCCCTACTGCCTGTGAAGTCTTCCTAACGATACTAGACGACCACTACACTCTATGCATAGAGTTAAAGTCAAGGTCTGAAAAAAGTTTTTGCGTACATCATCGTCATCATCATCATCATCATATCATCGGGGAATGGCGTTCAATTTTTCCATTGTTTGTTTCTTCATTTTTTAAACAAACCCCATCGCCATAAGTAATCATTGTTTATTCTCGGGGGTTCAGGTTTTATTCTTGATTTTTTTATCTGTCATATTGTTCATTTCGGATCGGAGTTTCCTGTTTTTTTTCTCTTTTTTTACTTTCAAGTACAGCTTATTCGCTTGTTTGCTACTCGCTGGATGGATGGTAAACGCCCCACCCGACGTCTTCACGTCTTTTTTTTTTTCACTTTGTGCCACTACCATTATTACTAGAGCGATAATGATAAAAGCCTCTGGATCATCTTTTTTTTCCGGGTATCGTAAGTTGACTGCGCTACGGTGGAATCATCATATGATGAGCCATGATGACCGATGGGATCGAGAGTGCGGGTGAACTCCGCGAGTAGGCACCGTAATCCAGCGTGATGGGAGGGGAGGGGGAGGCCCAACCAAGCCACGGCGCCGTACAACATATCTCCCGTAGACCACCATATCTGCGCGCATATCTTGCAGGGCAGATGAGTGGCCGGGAGCAGCGTCCATCCCATAAAAAATGATATGCTCAATACCGCCCTATCTTAATTCACCCCCTTCCCCCCCCTCCACTCCCCGCAGAGTGTTATTATTACGCAAGCGCGATTTTGCCTACTTTCTTAGATGCGGACTAGTATGTATTATATGCACACTGTCAGCCCGGGCTGTGCAGGATTGTGCTCCGGGTGCGGGAATGTATCATGGGAGATCACTCGGTTGAGGTACTGCTATTCCTGGCTCTATGGTTGGGTGGATGGGTTGCTGGTTTAAGTCAAGTGATCCTGCGACGGGCGAACCAGTAAGGCGTCGCAGGTGCCAGGATCCGGGGGAGCGGGGGAGCGGGGGAAGAGGGAAGGGGGGCTTGCCGGGTTTGGGTGTTGTCGCATTTATGATATGACGGGGTTCACCGTAAGGTCGAGCAATTAGTCCCGCGCGAGTGTAGGGCCCCCTCGGTTACCGTATGATACTAGTCACGGTTGCCCTATTGTATCATACTTGTAGGGGATTCTGTGATCCGTATCCCCGCAGATTTTTGGCGTGTAATATGTAAATTCTGGTATGATAGGATGGCGGTGGTTCCTTCTCAGGGCCAACCCCGGCCCTCCCGGCAATCGGGAGGTTTCTTCTGCCTCTCTTTGGTCTTTGTATATCACCCCGACTAGCTTTGTATTCCCTCTCACCAATGACGAACCGGTGTCTGAGGGATAGTCCGATGCCACACTGGATAGAGAGATGGAGATGTATGAGAGATATGGAATGATAGATCTCGGGACGCTCTGGATACTATAGAACAAAAGGAAATGGTATCATAGTGATAGATAGATACAACCGACGCCCCGGACCCCCGAACGCCGACCGACCCACACGGAATGAAACTGAATGAAACGGAGAAAAAAACAAAACAAAACAAAACGCCGAAAGTCAGAACTCCCCTCCCCCTTTTCTCTGGACTAGCACGGTAACTTCCTTTCCGATTATCCTTCCAACGACTCTCTGCCGACGATCGATCGCCCCCACCGCCACCACAGCCGTCCCCTCTCCCAAGCTAACCCGTCCCACCGAAGAACCGAAAACATATCATCAACCGCCGTCCCCCCGACCGAGCCTCAGATCCAAACAACTAACCATCCTCTCATCAAACATCACAAGCCCCCGCAGCGACCCGGAGCTCCTCTCATCCTCTTCCCCATCGCTCTCACTCTCGCTTGGCGGCGTCAGCACGATTGTCGGGACTTGTATCTTCTTCGCGTGGTGCAGATGCAGGAGTGCTCTTAGCTTTTGCAGGGTGTGCCTTATTGTCTGCATTTTTGAGTTTTTCTTTTTGGCGCCCGCCGGGAGGGAGGAGGAGGAAGAGGAGGAGAAGGGCTTGATATTTGTTGGTCGTTTTGGGGTAATGGGCAATGGTGATAGGAGTGGGGGCGGCGGCATGGGGTGCTGGGATGTTGGGTTGCGACTGCGACTATCGCTACGGCGGGGCGGGGCTGGGGTGGCTTTGTTGGGGGCTTTTTTATACAGGGTTTTGCTGCGCATCGCCTAGCGGTGTCGTCGTGAGGAGTGAGGGGGTATGGTTATTGGCCCCTTCGCTAGTTAACGATGGTCGTAGTGAGGTGGTTAGGATGTGGACAGGGGGTGGAAGAGGGTGTTTTTCCGTGTTGTTGCGATTTATGTGATGTGATAGTGAGGTCCAGTACAGGAGGTGAGGTGAGGTGCTACGTTGTGATGCATGAGGTTGCGAAGAGAGTGTGTGGGATAAGGAAGTGCAGGATATGATTGGGTGCTCGTAAGTGCTGGATGGATGGATTGGTTGTTTAATTGTGTTGATGTATATTGTCGTGATGTCTAGTAGTTTGGGGATGGGCATTTAGAAGTGGAGGAGGAGGCTGCATGATATGGTTTGTGCTCTGGGATGGGGCAGCTTAATCTTTTGTATAGTAGGTGGACATCTGTATATGCATCACAGATGGGGTGATGACTCGTGGGGCTGGTGTTTAAGGTCGTAAGTGGCGTTTTGTGGTTTGCAGTGGAAATAAGGTTTGTTAAGCATGCTCAAGTGTGGCGGAACATCAGTGGGCAGTGGTGTGAGTGTCGAGGGTCGGGTGTGGCGTTTATCAGCTGGGGTGGAGGGGTGCTTAATATGATACCGGTATTATGATAGTAGATTGTGCTTGCCCACCTTGTTCTGAGACCTCCTTTTGCTTACCTTTTCCCTTCCCCATCCGATTGTTTCGGAATGCCCATTGCCGAGCTATATCAAGAAAGAGCCCAAATCCTCTTCCCTCCCACATTCTAAAATATCACCGGGGAAGTCTTCTCGTGATTAAATCCTCTTGGCAGGGGGTGGGTGGCCCACAGATCACTTTACTAACTGCTCTTATTCCTTCGGGTTTTCGTTGGAAAATTTCCACTTTCTGCTCACCCCTTTTCAGAGAACCGTGGGTGGGGACCCTCATTCTCGAGTCTTGATTCTGTAGTTGGGGACAATACCCTGACACGGGCCACTGTGGTTGTAAATAGGGCGGTTTGCCTCGGCTGGATAATACATATATTAGGCCCGACCTTTATCTTATGGCATCTTCCCTGTTGCGAGCTCTATGAGGCGCCACGGCCACCAAGACCTCACTTCAGCACCTCTATGTTGATCCGATCCGATCCTGGCTTGCTTTCTTCCAAACGAGAACGATATGCTATAGCTAGCGTTGTTGGCACGAAGTTACCAGAGTTTGTGCCATGGCACAACCCTCCAAATCGATGTGCCCGGCACGGCACAATGTTGTGCCCAGGCAATATATCTACCAATAAAATGACTTTGTAAGAAGAAAAAAAGGAGAAACTCTCTACAAGCCCAATTCACATTGAATATCCCCCATTTGTATCCTTGTAAGTTCCCACTGGGCTGAAGAACTCCAATATTTGCTTCCTCAATTGACACGTATTGTTACATCTTGTGACATGTCACATTTCGGGTTATAGCCACTCAACACCCTTGGAGTTAATCTCGCAATAGCTTCAAGTCTTTAATTTCAGAGATTATTCCTCTGACTTTAATCTTTGTTTAAGAGGTCATTTTATCTCTTTCATCAACTATTTCGAGCTCCTCATCTTCTACCGTTCCTTCCGTTCACGTTCGATATGGTTAAGCGAGGTTCTTCGTCCTTTTCGGCCTCCTCTGTTGCGAAGGGGTCAATAGTTTTATCCAAGGCTATCAAGAAACAATTTGCCCTCGAGGCAGAGATTTCTCGACTACACCATCACGTTTCGGTGCTCTCCAAGAGGTTACATTCTGTAACACTGGAGAAGCAAATCCTAGGAGACATCGTCGAGTCGACGAAGTTGGAAGAGAAAGAGCCTCTCAACGAAGAGGAGGTGGCTGATGAAGAGGCTGCACCAAGTGTGGCTGGAGAGGAGTTGGGCGATGCGACAGAAAGTGTGGCTGGTGAGGAGCAGAGAGAGGAGGCTACACCGAGTGTGGCCGACGAGGACGCCACAATGTGTGTGGCGGATGAGGAAGAGAAGGAAGATGAGGCTATACCCAGTGTGGCAAGAGAGGAACCCGCTACGGGTGTGGCGGAGGAGATAAGGATGATAGTGGCTGAGCCTACATCCGGAGAGGTACCAGAAATGGCAGAGAAGTACAACAGGTTTGTGATGGACCTGGTTGAAGATGTAGACCCCATACCGCCCCAGCCCTCAACTTCAAGCAGGGTGGCTGAGCTGGAGGCGATGTGTAAAAGGGTAAGAGAAGGGAATAGGGAGAAGTTGAGAGAGTATGAGGAGTTGGTGAGGAGTACTGGGTGTGCTTGTTTAGAGGCTTCAGAAAGTTCGGAAGAAATTGTTGAAAACGGTGGTAACACGGTAGGGGAGATGAGAAGGTTAGGATCATCCGGTGATGAAGATGCTGTCATCGGTGGAGTTATAGTAGCCGGCGGTGCCTCTACTGAGAGGAAAAACGCGGCAAGGCGGAAGAAGAGAAAATTGTTAAGGGAAGAGAGGAAGGAAGACGGGGGATGGTGAGAGTGGGAATGTAGTTTGGGGTGTTTGATTTGAGTTTTGAATTTTTTGTGGAGGAGGGTTGTTGGGACAACGTATGGGGCTGCATACGTTGTCATGTTAGTAGTGATTTTGGTACCAGAGGAGGATTTATTTTATTGGGGAGTTGGGAAGGGGGGGCTGGTGTACCCAGGATAGTACTGCCGTAGGATAGATAACCTGGATTGGGATGCTTCCTGTACTAGTTACGAATATATTGAATTAATTCCTCAATTGCACAAACTGGTCTACGACAATAGAATTGTTCAAGGTTGTGCCATCGGCCAATCTCACCACACTCTGGCACATCGTTGTGCCGTGCCAGGCACATTGGCATGGCACAAGGCACTTCAAGTGCCAACAACGCTAGCTATAGCAGAAGGGTGCTGAGACAGCTCTATTATCCTACGGCGATTTTTCCGGTCTGGCTCGGAAAGTTGCACGAGAATGGCTGGACACAAGTTCTCCACGGATACCAGAGAGTGCCAAGCTGTAGGGATAGATAGCTGTGCGCTAACCCCAGATATTGGAGCCCCCGCCCGCGCTTCTGGACAAGATCTGATGGTATGCATTGCAACCTCATCTGCACATTGCGCTATTCTCGCAGGGCATCGAGGAATTCCGAGACTGGTACTGTAGTTCGCGCCCTGGCTTCTTACAGGCGGAAAGTTTGGATAAAGGCGCACCCCGCGCTGCTGTAGGGGAACTCTGGTACAGTAAAAACCCGAAATAATTGGGCATGGCGCTAGGACGTCCAGAATTTCCCCTTTGGATTAGGGGGAGAAAACACACCGACGAGAAGATTCTCTTTTAGCCCTCACTCGAGACAACAGACCATACTACGGTAGGAGAGGCAACTCCAACGTCTTAGCGTGATGCCCAATTATTTCGGTTTTTACGGTATCCGTATTCTAACCTGCCGGCGGAGCCGCACCCCTGCTGCGGTTGAGATTGGAGGGGGTTTGTACGAGCGCGGTACGTGTACTGTGGTACCATGGTTAGGGATTTGGTTTTCCTACATACAGTATCAATTTCATAGCGCCTCACTCATTCACCTTTATTTAACACAACCGGATCCATGCTTGGTACCTGCATTGACTTCCCGGACAGCCAAATAAACATCTTTCCCCGTATGACATGAACTGGAAACATTCTTTCTCCGCACTTCCGGCGGCTGCCAGCTCCCCCACTTCAATCTCCTCAATTGCAGTACAACCGCCAGGGGCTCCCTAAAAAAGGATAGCCCGTTAAGGAAGCCCGGGGTTTAATCCGAATAGTATCATAACTTGAAAAGCCTGCTCGCTCGTAATCGAGATATATAAAATGCTAAGATTTCCACATAGATCTTTCCACCTACCCCTCCCTTCCCTCAGCGAACATCCAACTTTTTACTCTCCTTAACTTTCTTCGTTTCTCCTTTCACCGGCAACATAGTAATAATAGGAAAATATGATTCCGGCAATCCTTTTCCTGACCAGTTTTGCCACGGCAGCGCTCGCGGCGCCGAAGGTTATTTGGGATGGCAGGTTGAAGATGAACTTTTCAGCGACAGCTCTGGATAGCTCCGCTACTAGTCCGTTTAATGCCGAGTATGTGCTCGGCGCTGGACAGAAGTGGTCTGAACAGCTGCTTTTTCCGACCATGAGTGTTGCGGGGCCTTCTTTGGTATTATATAACTCTTGTGTCAATTAGTGATGGCGGTGTTGGTGACTGACGGATGGATCGCTGGGTAGTTCGATTTGGTGCCCATGGACTGTAGGAAGCCGATTGAGGTCACGATTAAGTATTGCTTCCCACCAATTGAACTATTTCACGAGTAGAATACTTACGATTTTGACCACAGTGATAAATCAATCTTCGCACCAGGCGGTAATGCTCAAAAAGGGTTCCGTCGCTCGGAACTCCTACCCAGCACCAACAACGGGACAGATGCTACGGTACAGGGGATCACCACACTTCACTTCTCCGTGAAAGAAGACGTCCACCGTGCATTGAACTACTCCCACGAATACCAGGTAACTTGCCTTCACCCCAACTACCCAACCCTGAATCCAGTTATTAATCCTCCCCATAGATAGTCTTCATCGAAACAAACGACTTCAGCAGCCACGTCTGGACTTTAAAGACCGGAACACCCTTCGGTTCCTCAGAGATCCCAGCAAAGGATGCAAAGACACTCCGTCTCTCAGGTTCCACGGCTGGCGGGAAAACCGAGGAAGTGCTCTTCTCTGTGCCATTTGACAGCGAGTGCTGGCACAACTTTGCTGTTCAGACAAATTGGGTTGATAGGTGAGCATGCCCGTGCCATGGATTTGGGCAGTGGGCGAGCTAACCCTTAATCAGCACTATTTCCGTATGGTACTCGGGCGGTTACGGGCTTATGAGCGAGGTTGTGAAGACCATGGCGAATAACGCTACCGGCAAGGGCCAAGGTGAGGCTCTAACCTAACCTGTTCAGTGACTAGATGCCAAGACTAACGATTACAGCGCACATCGGAATCCTGAAATTGCCTACTCCACCTGCTACTGACCTTTCCCACGAGGGATATCAGCCATCTGGTATCAACGAAGGACTGATCTATGGCGGTATTTTTGTCGAGGATAGCAGTAAAAATGGGGTTTCCCGGACTCCTTGGTGATAACAAGTAGCCCCTACAGCCCACTTTTGAGCAGAAATAGAGGGAGGCCAAAATTTCTTCTGAGCGGTCATCTGCCCAGTGGGCCCCTATATTTAGAAAATTTAGTACAAGTGCACCGCTGAGTGGCATCAAGCGAGTTGATCATGTGAGGATTTTTGTTATTGTACAAGTACGAGTAGTAGGGGCTCGGGAGCACCGATTGCCCGCCCCCCCCGGAAACCACTAGCCCGGATAGCATGTGTTGAAACCCAAAACCCTCATGATCTATCACTCGCAAACTAAATTATCCAGCCCAGCCTTACCTCAAGCCACAACACGGACCTTCGAAAAAGAAAAAAAAAGTTTCCAATTCGCGTAAAGCTAGCGATTTACTCGCCGGGAGATGCTCTGCTTATTATAAAACCAATTAATTAACTTAGCCATTTTAGAGTGGGTGGATGTTTTAGCGCCATACAAACATAGGTGACATAGACGTGATTTGGGTGTTGCCACTATCGTAGCTCTGCACTTTAACTGTAACGGCGTCTTTGATGACAGGGGTTTACGGGAGCAGTACTATACTCGTAGAGTATAGTACAGTAGGGCAATATCATATTAATAAATGCAGGACTATGCTGACGATAGCTTATGGAACCAGTTAAATAAGCTCGGAGGCTTGGCAATCCGCGTTTGGTCCAGTTTCCTTTTCGTGAGCGGGCATTGTGGGGCTGGAATTTGGGCAAAGGGCTTTAATCGGAGGGTGGTTTAATCTCTTTAAGAGTGCGCGATGGGTATGTGGGCTAGCTACGAGTAGATTAGCGGAGGTATCATACTATATCGTAGGGGTGGTACTGGTGGTGGTAGTGGAGATGGATTAATCAGCGGCAAGTTAGTGGGGATTCCTGCTGCGTGAGCTGTGATTGCCCACCTCCGGTTCTCCCGTTTGTTTTCCTACTCCTCTGTCATTTCCTACTGCGATCCCTTTCGCTTGTTTGACATAAACAGTAAGGATCTGGGAAAATTATTATACTCACCTGGCCGAAAGTCATCGTTTCAGTATCAAGGATGGCAGCTGCAAGATAACTTATTCACTAGATCGTCAATTGATATCGTAGGAACAACAACCTTCACCAACCTTCACCAACCTTCACCCTGGTGGGGGAGGCGTGTTAGTTTTGGAATTACCAAGTTATAATAGTAGGCAGCTGGAGACTGTTTCCTTTGTCCATGTTATCGTAGAATGGGCTTTGTTACTGACCAGCCATGGGGGGGCTGAGAGGGCCTTGTGGGAGTACTGGGGATGTATGATATTATTATTACATAATCGTTCTGAAAGTGTATTTGGGAAATGGAAAGAGCTATTCGAAGGGTTCTAGACTGGGTGGATAGGGGTATCGTGTTCGGATGAAAGTTGTTACCACGCTCTGAGAACCTCCCCCTGCCACTATCTGTACTATACAGTGCCCGCACTCGGGTAGTGCCCCCCTATTTTTTCGAATTTCGACACACGGAGTCAGTGTTGCAAAGAAGGCCTTTGATGATCAAACCCTGGGGGTTAGCAGGGGGGGTTTGAATCGGGGCTTCTGAAAATGGGGATTGAAGGGGGGGGGTTCTTTAATGTCTTAGTAAGCAAAAATAGCAGGGACTCTGATGGGAATTTCTACCTTTAACCCAGATATGCGAGTATTTATTGCTCAGAAGCCGGGGAAGTGGAGTGCCAGTTCTAGTTTATTTGCTTTGTCTGCTACATTTTGCCCTCTTTTCCTATCATTTCATTTGTTTCTTTGCTTCCAACTGCCTTCAGATATTATGGTTTACCGATTTTTTAGAAGGGGTTCTATCTTATAATCCCCCGGTTCGAAAAAGCGCGTTCCTAGCCTTCGATCATTTTTTGATCGAACCCCCCCCTTCATTGCAACATTGCACGGAGTTAGCAACTGATATCACATTTCCTTTTATCATCTCCGCACATGGTGTGATTCAGCGGTGTTTTTTCCCCCTGGATAGAGACACCCAATGATGGGGAAAATACAGATCTGAGCATTTAGAGTCAAAATCTTGTACCTTCGATCCCATTGCTGGTTTGTAACCCTCCCAGATTAATGGAGGGGTTGAAGATGTAGGAAACTCTGCCTAAATCACTTTTACTTTCAAAGGCGCTGGTAGATATATTAGGCAAAGTTCATACAACACAGAGTTGTACAGGCTTGTGACTGACAGCACCTAATTACAGGATTGAGACTCGGAGGTATTTACAGCAGCCACAGGGTATTAAAAAAAAAAAAAGGTAGGATTCAAATGGGGCTGGGGAGGTAAGTGGGGAAAAAAGAAAAAAGAAAAAAGAAGGACCGGGCTGTCCGCTAGTTTCCCATTGGCACTCAGAGAAGTAAAGGAAGGAAGGAAATCCAGAGCCAACGCCGAATATGCCTATCTATGCCTAAGTGAATAGGAAACTCCAATAAAAATAATGAAAATCCAGGGCGGGGGAACCATTAATTTTTCTCGTGGGTAATGTCAAAAGATGTAGAAAAAGGAAAATATATATCCCTAGGTGAGAAGGAGGATTCTGGATATAGCATTAATACCCAGTTGTATTGGGAACTATGGGTTACAATTTACCTTTACCAAGTGAAACTCTCTTCCGAGAAGTCGATAGTAGTTTGGTCCACGAATTTGAGTGTGGCGGCCCTGACTGAGTCACTCACGGCACCACCGCCGCAAACAGTCACGGCCATGGCACCAATCCTACGTCTCACAACCTTCTCGAGAACAGCTTCGAACTCTGGCCTTCCGACATAAACCTTAACAAGGCCACCTCGGCCGGCCCATTCATTTCCACCAGTTGTACTGCTGGGCTGGGTAATATAGATATCAATCTCAAGCACTCGGCGACAAAGTGGCATCCGCAGAATCTCTTCAAGCCAATCTGAGACCCAATGGATATGCTCACTCTTCCTAATGACCCAGACCAATTTGACCTTCTGGGTAGCCACAGTTCCTTCGTTATATCCGTGCAATAGATGTCTGACATAACCCAAACAATGAGTGATACCAACACCCCCAGCAACTAGGACTACTGTTCCGAATGAATTGAATGAATGATGCCCACCATAGGGGCCCTCGACCAAGCCCACTAACTTCAAGACACACCCTTTTTCCGGCTTTTCCGGATCGGTGATTGCAGCTGCAGATTGCGCAGAATCGTAGAGTGCTTTTGTGAAACCACTGTGTTTCGATATGATGAAGTGCATCGTAGTCTTTTTCGGGATAGCGGTTGCAACGAGTTCACGATGCTTCACTGGAAGCGCAGATGAATTCCGTACCATAGGGGTTCCTGGGTTTGCGGGTAGTGGCCTATGCGGGTCACTGTCCTGTAATTAGTTCTCAAGATTGCTATACGTTGTTTGTCGCATACCAGTTCCATCAGGTAAGACGGTCGCTAGGGACACTTGCACTGAGTTTATGCCTGAGTGGTATATACTTGGATCATATGGACCTTTTGGGGCATGATGGTTTCTGTTGGCAGAGGCTTGGCTTTGCGAATGGGAGACAGCTTTGGCAACAGTCGCGGTAGGTATCGAGTTTTGGGTCTCTAACCAATCAGGCATTGGTGTCATTTCAATCATCTGTGCAGATTCCTCTGTAGATAACCAAGCAATTGAGAACGGATGAGATTGCCACCAGCCGACTCGCGGCACATAGAGGTATGCCTAAAATAATAATAATTCAATTTTATCCTCAATAAGAAGAACGTTCATACGAGGAAACCTACATGAGTTCCAGGCCTGTATATGAATGGAGTAGAGAGTTCAACACTAAGCCTAACAGCATCCCTACCCTTCAGCTGGGTAACCTCAGCTACGTTGCAAGATAGCCCTTTCCTTCTCCACCTGATGTTGTTCTTCAAGATGCACAGGATCCTGAAGCCACGATCAGCAACCCATATTGTAATGGCGATGTTGCAGTAAACTATCTGAGGCAAAATGTCAATATAAAGATGCAACTAAGCGCCGGCCAGAAAAAATATGGCAAGTAGTTGGTGCATCGATAAGAAGAATTCGTAGTTTGCATGTCGCAGTGGTGAAGCGGATAAAATGGTGATTAAGACAAGAGCAATTTCGGCCTGCGTATGATTAGGCCTCGCTCTAGCAGAGTTTAAAGGTAAATAATACGCAATAAACACATACCATCAAACCAACTTGATAGAAACGGCTGACCCTTAAAGCTTCGCCCAGGCCTTCCCACCCTGCCTGGTCAACCTTGTTGACCGTCCATGCAAGCATGTGTGCTACCGACTCCAACACCACAACCCTGCCAATCCAGCGGTGAAAGAAGTTCCAAATATCAAATCCCACCTCAACTGCGTGCCCAACGAAATTGTTTCTCGCCATGCAAACAAATAATGGAATCATGTTGACAACAGCCATAACACCTGTCCTCTCTCTAAACTCGGCGATGAGTGCTGCTTTTGTCGGTTCTCTAAGTGTGCCATCAGGGCCTACCGAGCCGTCCCAAGGAAGATAAAGAGTACAGTATAGAACGTTTGATAGTAGATATAAAAATATTATGATAAAATTTAGGCGGGAGGGTAGAGCACCGAGGTGAATCTTGATAGATGGTACGGAAAGGCCCACAATGAGTGGGTTATTGTGACGCAACTTGTGCAACGGTGCCAGAATTAAATGGCGACTGAGGAGCGAGAACCATCTTGCTGGTGGGAGAGCATAAAAGTGCGATGCTGTAGTCGTATATGAAGATGCAACAGTTATTGCTAAGCGTTGGTTATTGATGTGATAAATAAACGTTCTGAAGACGAATAATAACGCAATCACAGATCCTAAGGTTGCAAAAAGATAGGTCCTATAAACCAATTTTGTTAGAGGGAAATTTCCTTATATATTCAAAGAATAAAATCTTGTGAGTCTCTTGACTCTAGTTTCCCCAAAGGAATCCACTCTTGGTGACTTACGAGAACATCAGATTCTCAAAATTATCTAGACCGGTCAGCCCCCAGGTGAAGTTAATAGTGTCTGAGCTCATTCAGTCAACAGTTGGTATAGGCTCACCCTTGAATAGGGACTCTCCGCCATGTGCTGGTAAAGCCGGTACAGTAACTGAAGGAAAGTCTCCCGTTGGAGTAGCGTATACTAGTGTATTGAACAGTGGGAGGATGAGGAGAAGGGGAAGTTGGGGACGCATTCGGTTCCTCATGGCTCAGCAGACGGTATTATGCCAACCGACGGAGGTTTCCTATTGCAAAAAGACTCGCGTAAGGGGAAAGACAAACTCTGGTGAGAAGTAGTAGCCGGAATGTTAAAAACGGATGTATGGAATGCTGTTTTCGTAAACATATTTATCGTTAGCAACGCTACTTTCAGAGACATTAGAATGTACTATAGTAGCAATCGCACATGGCAAAGGGATCATTTAACGGTTAGATGCGAGAAGGGAACTGACTAATTATATACACTCATTAGATCTGTTTCGGCTTTTTTATTTTTATTTTTAATTCACAATCTCCGTTACTGGAGGGATTGGTTGAAGTAACGACTTTTGGAGTAGCGGTTGTTTTCTGGGTTACCGGCTGCAGAGATATTTAAATGGAAAAGGTGAAGAGTGCTAACCCTTTGCTATATTTAGGGTTAGCGAGGGGCCAGAACGGGTAGGAAAGTTGCTGTAGGTTATCTCGGCAGGGGCCGAAGACAGGGAGGGTCTAGAGGGGGGAGGCTTTGTAGGGCTCATAGAACTTACCAGGCGTGCCCCTTTTGGGATCACTGTTCTAGAGCCTTAAACTTAGACCAATAAAAAGCATGTATATAATCTAGTAGGAAGAAAGAAGGAAGGGGATGAGGGAAGGAAAAACGGGGGAGAGAATGGAGAGATAGTGAAACCTAAGTAAGGGACACCGGGAGCAGAGCGGGCGGGGGCCGGCTTCTATATAGGCAATGCCTACCGTGAGAAAGTACTCTAGACACCGACACCTTTGACGCACCCAAATCATAATCTCTTTTCGCCAAACCTGCGCTAAGAAGTATCCCGGTGCCGGCTGGCTGAGCATTATGTGTTGCACGTACGACGACCGTCCGCGTACTCTCCATCTCAAACATTCCCCAAGTAATCCTCTATGATAGCCCAATAGTAGTTCTGCCTCTTCTCACCCCCTCTCCTCTCATCTTTCTCGCCTCCAACTCATCTACACACCAGCACACAGCAAAGCCTTCTGTCTCATCAGCCCAATATCTGCACTCTTCTATCCTCCCGGCCTCATTCATTGAGAGAAATAATGAGTCCTCCTCTTGTTCCCCTATGATCAATACCTTTCAATGAATCATATACACCAAATGGGCCCTAAAGTCTCCTACACTCCCCGAGATGGGAATGGTTTTAGTAAACTAAATGGATCACTCATTGATCTAAACTTAGTCTCTGCTAGGTTCAAGCTTATCTTCTCTAATTCCTCGGGGCCAGAACCTGGCACAAAACAGGGGGAGCAAACACATTCACAAGCAAAAACGGTTACAATACCATCCCCTTGCCACTTACAGAACAACAGATTCCCTGATAATAATGATATTCTGGATCAGTTTACTCCCTCAGATTAAGGACGGCGATGATGGGCCCGTTTCCCTCTAATATATCTGATATAGTGATCATTTGTCCCTGGCGTTATCTTCAGCGGCGGGCGATACGATCAAATAAAAGAAAGAAAAAATATTTTCAGGCACACAGTACATACTCTGGGACCCTGGCAGAAGTAATGCACCAATTGCACCAATCTTCCCCTATTTAGCTGAGGACAGAAGGGGAGGGAATCCAAAGAACTCTTATTCACCCTAACGAAAGTCGAGACATTTGCAAGCAAAACCCAGTTCTTTTCCTCAGCCCCCCCGCATCTCATCACTATCGATCACTCGTAGGTTCTTCCCGCAGTGATATTATTGAAAAGGAAGCTGGGAAAAGAAGCGACTGACCCCAGTTACCTGAATCCCTTAGTTTGAGCAAGCAAAGCGCGCACAGTAGGCAAAAGAAAGCATCTATCTACTAAGACTCCCCGAGGCTAGTAAAGCATTACTGCGCCTTCCTAACGATACCCTAGAGAAGAGAGGAAACATAAAGGCAAAAAACACCCTTGTTGGGAATCACCCTACCCCCACTCCGTGAGTTCAAAGGGGGGGGGACTGGGAATCAATCAATAATCCCAGAACCAACTATTCTCCAGCAGGCAAGCTAAGTGCTTTATGATAGGCTACCGCTTTCCTCAATGCGCACTGCCTAGCCTGCAACGACGATCCGGTAGACCACCCAAGCAAGCCCGAACAAACTATTATCAGATTCTTCAGGCCCGCCTACCGTTATCCCTCCGAAAATCGTGGGGGAAACCCCTTCTTGGGTGCCCTCTGATGACGGTATAATTAGGAAATGCTTCATAATAGACGGACACTTCATATTTTCTACCATTTGGAATTTCAGTATGGTGGCTTACCCCCAGCTCGGTTACCGGGATGAGTGGGGTGGTACTGTACTACCATAAAAACTCAAATAATCGGCCTATGCTCTATGTCGTCGGAAATTCCCTACTCTGGGAAAGGGGCGTGAGCTGCTCAGCCCCTCTCAGAGACTTAAAAACAAAAAAGCACCAGACCTTACCGGAGGAGGCAACTCCAACAACATAGCACATGGGCCGATTATTTGAGTTTCTACGGTAGAGTACCGTAAGATCGTCCCGCCGGAATGCAATTAGTTGAGATACAGACTGGTATACCGTCCGGCGAGTGTCAATTAGCGGGCTGGGGACAAACACCGGGGTTTGGGTTCGGGTCGGCGAAGGCAAATTTAGTAACCTTTTATATTCTCTTGTGCCGAGATGTCTGTTCATTGTACTAGCTGATTTTTTTTAATATCCGGACACCTTGGTGCAGATTTGTATGCGCCTTGGCGCCAAGGTGTCCCGATACTTTTGAAATCGGCTGGTAGGATCTTGGCAACAAAAGAAACGTGTCCCCCCCCCCATTTTACACCAAAATGGCTGATTTTGGACATTCATACCAACCCAAAGCTCTTTATATTTAATTAAACCAAGTCATAGTGTAGGCAGTTGTTGAAACTTTCTAGGTAAAAATTATGGGAATTTCCCATTCTCCCATAGAGGTTGAGGGCTTAGGATTGTCACTGGATGTGTATGGGACACTCATACAAAATTTGAGGTACCTTTTGGCCACCATCATTATTTCTGGTATTGCACTATGAGCATTAACTAACAGAGCTTTTCACATATAAATTATGCTATCTAGATGGGACCAAAGACTCTGAGGAATTTTAATATTTTTTTTGCAAAGCAACTGGGTGTGATTTTATGAGGTGAAAAGGCCCATCTTTGGTGTAAAATGGGGGGGGCACGTTTCTTTTGTTGCCAAGATCGTACTTGAATGTGGGAAGGATGGGGAAATTGCAAATTGAGGACTGATATCCTGGCGGGTATTTGATGCGAGTCCGGCTGTAGTGCTGTTGGAGTTTGCTTATCGATGAGAACTCCCCCTCGCAGAGTCGGTAGTAGTCAGATAGAATCCGCTAATAGGAGATATTTGGCTTACTTTGCACCTTGTTATAAATTAAGTTGCTTTACACCATTGGTGAAAAATTTATCCGATAACTACAGCTTAAAACTAGTTCATGGAGACAAATAAGGTAAGAATCATATTATATCATGAGGATGGGAGTCTCCTTAGTGGGGAATTTAGCAACACCACAAAGATTAGCCCGCAACAGTTGGCCCGGTCTCCAATCAGATGGGATAACCCTTTTCTAACATTCCGATCCCAGACCTTACCTCCCGCTCCTCCCGCCTTAACAAATCCAAAATCCCTCCTAGGAATTCCCACAATAAGAGCCCTGAATAAAATGATCCAAGCCCAGAAAAGGGACCTTATCCAAATCCATATTCCTAAGGAATTTACAACAACGTAACTGACACCTGGCGGTGCATGTATAGTATTATGAGAATATGAGCCCGAGCCATTCCAAATAAACCGTCAAGGGAACAGTAGGGGAGAGGCACCCAGCAACACCCAACCAAATGTTAGAATTTTGCTCCAATACCTCTATACTGTCTTATTCGAAGTCATCGTACTACCCATATGCCACGTGTAGTATAGTTTCTGATATTTGACAATGTCTCATTAGAATTATCTAGAGCGATCTATTTACTTTTGCTAAATCCCAGATTTATTTGCCGCGGGAAAATCTCGGCATACACCCTAGGGTACGGCCTAAATGCAGAGCGATCTAAGTACCACACTACTATACTACACTATCTGCCCACCTTTTATCTTTCACTTGTAGGATAGGAAAAAAGATTCCGGACAATCTCATCTAGGTTTGATATTATGCAGTGGGCCTCTTTGCCCTAACATATGAGGCAGAGGGGAGTGGGGTGGAGGATGATGAGTAAGTACTAAGTGTAACTGTATCGCGTACAGAGTTGGATTGGAATGAGGAAATGGGAAAGAAACATAGGAGGAATAAATGGGTAGATGGATAGATAGACTAGACTAGGTATTAAGTTAAGCTCAAAAGGAGGTAATTACGCTTTTAAAACTCTCATACGTACCAGCACTACATGATACTGTATGATACTGGGATTACATAACTTAAGCATAGAAGGAAGGCGTACGGGGATAGGAGATCCAAATATATTGTGTAGGAATGTGACATTGCCTATGTTGCAGCAGGTTACGAGCACTATAGGATCAAAAATGTCTGGCGGCCACCCCAGATCCCAGAGTTAGTAAGACTGATATATGAGAAAGCCTCAGAAGAGGATTTGAGAATCCAGAGCGCACAGCCTTCTTTGTGTTGGACGTAGCTGGTTCATTTCTCCAAGACATATTTTCCTAGATATCATACCATTAGTGATATGGGGTGGGTTATCTAATCCATATTTTGGGTTAATCCATAGATTATCTTGAACACGAGAGCTAAATGGAGAAAATGCGTACGCGTTATGTTAGAGACCATACCACTTCATTCACCCAGGTGGAAATATCGTTTTGGGGGTATCAAAGATATAATGGTAATCAGTGCAACTTTGGTATCCTGGATAGGGTCGGGATGGTGGCAATGCTCAAAACACCAGAAAATCTGTACTGCTCATAATGGTTGTGAGGGAAGCAACTTAAATGCACTTGTGTAGCAGGCGTGGTCGTGATTACCTGGATATGCTAGTGTTCTAGATTGGTGATTGCAAACTACCCTAGAAAGCTCCAGAGGTTTAAAGGATGGAATCCTGTGGATTCATAGCTCACGACGTCTATGCTATAGCACTAGAAGCGACAGGGGGGAGGTGTAACCCCCTACTCACAGAGTGGCTTGCAGGCCAATATTCAACCATCGTGGTTCTAGGCTTCAGAAGAGTCTGGAAGGTTGTACACCCCTCCTCCACGGCTTCTGGCACTATACAGCTTCCTATGACCTAAAAGTGGTTTGGGATTTTCTATAGGAGTGCTACCAAAAAGGTATAGTACCAGTACATGGTCACTTGCTTGTTTCAGTTTATGACTCGCTTCCTAATTCCACAAACCTTCAATCCAATTTCTTTGCTGAAAACTGCTCTCAACATGTTTTCAGACCTAATTTGGCCTAGGAAGGAACCCCCGGCGAGGAAAAAAATGGTCGGTAGAGAGAGCGCCACTCTGGCGCAAAAGGGCCATCCGCTAGAGTTTTTCGCCCCAGCACTTTAAAAATATGAAATAGTGTTGAAAATACACTCTGTAGGCACTTGTGTCAGTATTGGAATAACACCACAGTTAAAGTTTAGCCCGGATATCCCCTCAAGTTCTGAGAAATCAACAAATTCCTTTATAATATTGTTACACCAAATATCTGTTCCGAAAGTTCAGCCCTCGTGATAATACGAGAACAGGCAATCGAGTGATATTCAAAGCATGCTGGTTTTGCCTATCATACTTCCAAATGGGTGCGAGTCAATCCGTCATCGCTTCTAAAATAACCTCCAGTTATTGGTATGCTAGGAGCTAGATTAGGTTAGTTCCTCTACTAAGTAAGTGTAGGAGTGCATAGATGTCAGGTCGGTTCGGGTCGCTGAAACCAAATCCACGATGATGTTGTTCATAGGTAATGATTTGGCCCTCGGTTCGAACATGCCCAACGGCCTAATGTGACTGCTTACTCTTCCACCCACAGAGAGCGCAAGGTATATGAGGACTCAACTTCCACACCGCAGCAGAGCAAACTCCTCTTCCTACCCCCAACTTTGATTTGAAGAAATTACTTTCTGAATACCTGACCAAATAGAATACCGTTCAAGACTTTGAGAGCTTTAGCTAAAATGGACTACTTACGATGTAAGCATTTTCCTTCCTCCTCTGCCTTCCCAAGCGAAACACCACAAAGGGATTTGTGCTCTCAACCTGCTAACCCATAAGAAAGCCCATACGAGCCCAGAAAGGCTCAACACTCTCCCGGCGGAGAGAGAGAGATTAATCCTCCAACAACTAGCCGCCGAAAACAAGAGGAAGGTCAGACGACTAAGCATAAAGCTCTATCTACTAGCATTAGACAGCCTGTCCAGAGAGCAAGCAGACAGGAAACTCGTGCCTTACCTCATGAGAGCAACTGAGTTTGTCGAGACGGTCAACGAAAGAGCAGAAATAGCATGCACAGGAAAGCTTCCAGCGCAGGAGACCATCCAATCCATCTTGCGGCTGATGGGCTCGGTAGATATTTGTATGAATTTAATAGACTGCCAGGAGCACCTCCTGAAAGTTTCGCAACCATTGAGCCCCTTTCCGGAAGAGACGCTAGACGTTATTCTCTCTGAAGCCCTCTCCGCAGCAGAATCAAAAGATGCCCCCTGCTCTCGCACTCACTCAACACTAGTTGAGAACACTGCACCCCCAGCTGGAATTTGGGAGATGCTTTGTGGGTGGTTTTCCTTGGGCGAGGCAGGCCACATGGGGAACGGTATTTCAAGCTGGGACTTCTGGCAATCATTTTGATATCTCGTCTCTAACGGGTCCATGCGCCACGATACCACAGAAAACTCACAATATAAGAAACCCCTCGGGAGTTTGTTTCCGGAGCATGGAACAAGCTCCTCTTTTGTGGAACCCCGCGACTCTTAGGCGGTTGTTGTGCCTGTGTCTTGATATCTCGTATGTGCTGATTCTCCCTTGAAATGTTATCCGTTAGTAAGTTCCGGAAGATGAGGTGGGGTCGATCAGGGAAGCTAGCCTCGTGGTTGATCGTGGAAGCAATGGGTCGGTGGATATTGTTCCGGGGTTATAGTGGTTTACGGAGAAGGCGCTCCAGACATCTATTTCTTTTATTATGGGAGTGTGCCAGAGAATGGGGACTGCATGGAGGCAAAGAGACATGTATGGCGATCCACAGAAGGATCAGAGTGATTTTATCATGTCTCATTCCGACAGTGCTAAAATCCTCACCCTTAGTTGGAGAGTGAAGATAAAGAAGTTTGTGACCGTACCGGTACTTTTTATTTCTTCTCTTCTTCTACCCAAAGCCCCAGTCCCAAAACTAACTCACCCACGCCATCACTACGCCGTTTATTACTTACGTCAAGAAAATGTATGGAGGACTCGCGGGCAAATAATAGCAGGCAATTTCTTTAGCAAAAAAAAAGTCCCGTGACACAACACACAGCCCAAACAGCCAATCGAAAAGAAATTATCACTTTGCTGACATATTGCATCAGAAAGTAGGTTGCCCGCGAAGCGGATCAGTTAAACCCCACAAAAGGAAATAGAAATCTTGAAGCCCCAATTGAGGTCCAACACTTGGAAGAGGAGTTCCGAAGAGTAGGAGACACCCCAGATGGCACAACCCGCTCGATATGCCCTTTTTTGAGCTGAATTCGGAGGGTTAATTCTATCGAAAATTCCCGGTGAGCGAGGTGAACATAATGCACAGAGTGATCCACCATTGAATCTGATCCACTTCCCCTACTAATACCCTATTTTACTTCTTCGGAGCTTTTATATCTTATCTCCAAGGATAAAGCAGGAAAATGCAAACGAACGCTGCCACGACTCACCACTTTATTACTCACCATAATAACCCTATATAAAAAAACCTCCGATACCTCAGCATCTCAAATAATTGAACCTTGTGTTATGTATGATAGCCCAAAACTTCCCCCTCCAGAAAAGAGGCGGAAAACACAGCAAAAAGCGAGTCTTCTAGCCTTTCTTAAGGGCAAAAGAAGATAAAAAAAACAGCAGGCCATGCCAGGGGGCTCAATTCAAATGACACAGCATATGGCCCAATCATCGAGATCCCACGGCTGGGCTCGATAGAACAGCTCCGCTCTCTCCATTGATTATTTCTCACTGCATCTATAATACTTCTGCAAGCTTTCCTCAAATCAGGTAAAATACGCAGTGGTAATATAGTAGACACCTTCCCCTATAGGGAGCCCATGTCTCAGGAATATATTGTCTGTGGACAAAATTAATCACACATCAACAAACATGAAAAACTCCCGCCATGGCAACAGTGCTCCCCCACGAACCCCAATATCATGAGAACCAAAAAAAAACATATCAAAAATGCAAATTCACAGTAGAATACACGGTAGAAACTAATATTTCATCCAGAGAAATTCCTCTAGGGGGTGATGAAAATGCAAAGTGATGAGGAGTGTTGCGTTGCTATAAATCGTCAGTGCACGGTTAATTCCGTCCACCCACCATAGCACAACATGAGCTAAACTACCGGTACTCGAGTAGAGTGCATTGAATTCGCCTCAACTTAATGCAAGATTCCCGTCAAAGCTCAATATTACTAACCAGTCTTCCCAGCCTTACTTCTCAGGGACTAATCACTACTAACATCTGCAAAGAATACTGAGAATCTGCCTCCGGGCCAGAGGGTGGGTTTAATAAGCATTAGTAAAGAATAAGCACCGGAGAACCGCCCCCCCCCGCCACCTATGATACTTGTCCCAGGCAACAAGTGCCCGCAAATAGGGATTAATATATATATATATGGCAAAACATCTGTGCGCGCCTGAGCGCTCACACAAATACTCGAGTAGACTCCCCCTGTTTGTAGGCACTTCTTCTTGTCTGGGACAAATAGTCTCTCCAATACCCCTGCCATGAGCCAAGGCCCCGCAGATCTGGACAGTGTGTGCATTTAGGGAATCCCGTTTGGTAACCCTAGTTCAGGATAAATATACTCGAGTATGGCACACCCGAATGACAAATGCATCTCCCACCTTATTACCCGAGACATAAGCATGCGTTTCGCGATATCACTGTACGAGGTCTAATCAAATTATCCGCTCCTGCGATAGCCAGCCATTGACTGCCGGGCAGAGAGGTCCAGTTGCACAAGCAGTAGCACAGTCCACCGCATGAGTTGATCCATTCCACTAGCATCCAGTAACATGAAGAAAATCCAAGCACAGTCATGAAAGATCCCGCTTGTTTATTGCTGAATACCCATCCGGCGCTTGGCCCTACTGCCACTCTTTTTCATCATTATCCCCACACGGCCAAATTTAGCTAGCGTGATAGAGAGTCTAAGTTCTCCAAACTCTATCCCAACGACGCAACAATTTTACTAGGACAGTAGTTCACCCTACCAGGCCCATCCCCATTAAAATTCATTAGAATGCATAACCCGCGGAAACACAATTAAGTATGGCTAGCTGACTCCGTTCTCCCACACGTTTCAGCTCGGAGGTCAAAACTCGGTTCGTAGATCACCCCACCACCACCACCACCACAGTTACACCCGTAAGAGTCCTCGAGTACTCGTACAGTAGCATGAGGCGGCAGCAGTTGCCCAAATCCTAGGCTCACTCTGATGTGGCTTCCATGCAAAGCCCATATTGGTGGTTGTCAAGCTCCGCGATCAGCACAGGGTCAGTAAACAAGCTGCAGAGAACGCCAGCAATGTTGTTGCGCCGGCATCTTCCGCCAGAGCAAGCGCTCTGTGCGATAACACTGCTTACCTGCATATCTGTTGCCAAAACATTTTACGGTATCCCGTAAATAGTGCCAAAGGATAAGAGCTCGGCCAGTCGACGTTACCCCGAGACGAGCCGTCCCCGGAATGTCTTACCTCGTGGCCATCACCGTTTCCAGTGCAAACGAATTCGCACAGGACACCGAGGGAATATATCCCAATGCGACACCATCCCGTTTTACGACGATCATCGTCGATGGTGAATGGATACCGGTATCCGATCAGGTCCCCCCTACATGCAGTATTATCG
>Ga0307509_10000184_pt1 | contig 97770 bp, 68 predicted proteins | sample 10_EM_MG_FD_202245 | JGI IMG/M metagenome (GOLD analysis project Ga0307509, IMG submission 202245) | Populus trichocarpa ectomycorrhiza microbial communities from riparian zone in the Pacific Northwest, United States - 10_EM | ecosystem: Host-associated > Plants > Roots > Unclassified | place... | reverse complement strand
ATTGGGATCGATATTCTTGAATTGCAGAAGTAGCTTCACTACGCCTTCATGCCCGCGCTGGGCTGCAAATGATAGGGGCGTTCGGCCACCCTTGCTCGGTGAATTGGGATTGACATCCCCGCGTTCTAGAAGTAGTTTCACTGCGCCCTCGTGCCCTTGCTCTGCAGCGAGTGAAAGGGGTGTTTGGTCATAGGTGCCCGTTAAATTTGGATCGATATTCTTGCGTTGCAGAAGTAGCTTCACTACACCTTCATGCCCGCGCTGGGCCGCAAGTAATAGGGGTGTTTTGCCCCAGAGCAGTGAATTGGGATTGACATCCCCGCGTTCTAGAAGCAGTTTCACTGCACCCTCGTGCCCTTGCTCTGCAGCGAGTGAAAGGGGTGTTTGGTGATAGGTGCCCGTTAAATTGGGATCGATATTCTTGAATTGCAGAAGTAGCTTCACTACGCCTTCATGCCCGCGCTGGGCTGCAAATGATAGGGGCGTTCGGCCACCCTTGCTCGGTGAATTGGGATTGATATCCCCGCGTTCTAGAAGTAGCTTCACTGCGCCCTCGTGCCCTAGCTCTGCAGAGATTGATAGGGGTGTTTGGCCTTTGTCATCCGATAGATTGGGATCGACATCCCCGCGTTCCAGAAGTAGTTTCACTACACTTTCATGTCTGCCCCGGATAGCAAATAATAGGGGTGTTCGACCATCTTTGTCCGGCGAATTGGGGTCGACATCCCCGCGTTCTAGGAGTAGCCTCACTGCACCTTCATTCCCCAACTCCGCAGCAAGTGACAGGGGTGTTTGGCCATCGCCGCCCGGTAGATTGGGATCAACATCACTGCGTTCCAGAAGTAGTTTCACTACACTTTCATGTCTGCCCCGGATAGCAAATAATAGGGGTGTTCGACCATCTTTGTCCGGCGAATTGGGGTCGACATCCCCGCGTTCTAGGAGTAGCCTCACTGCACCTTCATCCCCCCACTCCGCAGCAAATGATAGGGGTGTTCGGCAATATTTGTCCGACGAATTTGGATTGATGTCTCTGCGTTCCAGAAGCACCTTCATTGCATTCTTTTGCCCGTGTCCAGCGGCAAATGATAGGGGTGTTCGACCATCACGATCCGGTGAATCTGGGTTAACATCCCTGCGCTCTAGAAGTGATTTTATAATATCGTTATGTCCCCTCCAGGCGGCAAATGATAGGGGTGTTTGGCCGTTGTTGTCCGTCGAATTTGGATTGACATCCGCATGATCCAAAAGTAGTTCCAGTATATATTCATCGCCCCACTCTGCAGCAAATGATAGGAGTGCTCGGCCATTGTTGTCCAATGAATTGGGATAGACATCACCGCATTCCAGAAGTTGCTTCACTACACCTCCATGCCCGCTCCAGACAGCAAATGATAGGGGCGTTCGGTCATCATTGTCCGATGAATCGCGATTGACATCCCCGCGCTCTAGAAGCAGCTTGACTATGTTTTCGTTCCCCCGCTCAGCAGCAAATGATAGGGGTGTTCGGCAATTGTTGTCTGATAAATTGGGATCGACATCTCCGCGTTCCAGAAGCAGTTTCACTACACCTTCACGTCTGCTCCGGACAGCAAATGATAGGGCGGTCCGGCCATCGCTATCCGCTGAATTGAGATTGACATCCCAGCGTCCCAGAAGCTGCTTCACTACATCTTCATCCCCCCACTCCGCAGCAATCGATAGGGGTGTTCGGCCGCTGTCGTCTGGTGAATTGGGATTGACATTCCCGCGCTCAAGAAGCAACTTTGCTGCACCGTGACGTCTGCGCCGAGCAGCAAGTGATAGGGGTGTTCGGCCATAACTATCCGATGAATTGGGGTTGGTACCCCCGCATTCTAGAAGTAGCTTCACTGCGCCTTCGTGCCCCCTCTCTGCAGCAATCGATAGGGGTGTTCTGTCATTGCTGTCTGATAAATTGGGATTGACATCCCTGCGTCCCAGGAGCAATTTCACTACACCTTCATGTTTGTTCCGGACAGCAAATGATAAGGGAGTTCGGCCATCGTTATCCGTTGAATTGGGGTTGACATTCCCACGTCCCAGAAGCAGCTTGACTACACCCTCATGTCCCCTGGTGGCGCCAAACGACAGAGGTGTTCTGCCATTACAATCCGATGAATCGGGATCGACCCCCGGGTGTTCCAGAAGTAGCTTGACTATGCCCTCATTCCCCCACCAGGCAGCAAACGCGAGTACTGTGCGACCGTGTCGGATAACTATGCTAGGTTCGATATCTTCCTGTTTTAGAAATAACTCCACTATACTGTCATTCCCGTATTTCACAGCCCACATTAATGGCGTGTCACCCCTAGAGTCGCGCCGATTCACGTCCCATCTTTTCATTCCCAGAATGGCGGTGCCAATTTCTACAATCCCCCAAAATGCGATGCAGTGTAGTCCACTAATTCCCCGAACATCCTTCTCCCAGTACCACTCACGCATCCTCCCTCTCCAGAGAATAGTAGCAGATACATGGTCCTCGTGTGTGTTAAGGAGTCGCAACGATAGATATTTCACCAGCTTAGTCACCTCCCTCGCTGCATGGGCTCCCCAGAAACATGAGGCATATTCGAGAAATGGTGCAGCCTTTAGGGCTGCATCGATGCCCGAGGGCAGCACCTGGACCGACCGAAAAAAATTCATATAAGTGAGGCAGGTTTCGGCCATCATGGAGTGAGGGGTCATGGAGTGAGGGGTCATAAATAGAGACGGATGCTGCCCAAGATGCTCTTGAAGTGTGAGATGCAGGAGACGGAGGGTTGATGTTCCTTCGCCAATCGTGACAAGTCCTAAAGTGCAGCCCACAATGCTCCGTATTGAAGGCACATTGTCGATGCTAAAGTCCTCCGCTCCTAATTCTACTCCCAGCGCATGGCGCAACTCCTCCAATATCAAAGGACGTTCACTGTGGGAAATCCACATCAGGGTTTGCATCCCAAGTTTCCACCTGGCTTCACCCTGCTGTTTTATTCGGTCTAATGTCGTGTTGTATGCGTCCTGCAAACCAAGACCATTGGTCATCCTATGAAGCGTTTGTCTCCTCTGTTTAATCGATACTCCCGCAAGGATTGCATCCATAGTGAGAGAGACAAGAAGAAATCTAGAGATCGCAGTTAGCACAGTTTGTGGAATTAATTAATTATCTCGGGATAATACATACATTCCTGGGATTCTTGAAAGGATAACTCTGAGAATTTCGGCTCTCAAGCACTGGTTCATCGCATCTGGCTCTGGGTCTCTCCCCAGCCTCCTCTTGAGATATAGCCCAATATCGTCCGCGCTGGGGCTCACCGGCAACATCTCGGCAGTTCTAGAGAAATATTCCCGCGCTTGGTCTCGTATGTGAGGCCTCCCGGTCAGAAATAGTCGAGCGCTTGGGCAATTCTTGACAAGACACTGCAAAGACTCCCAAAGCTCAGGCCGGTTCTCGAAGGGTAACTCGTCCAAAGCGTCAATACAGATAAAGGTCCGTTTCAAACCCGACAGCGACTTGGCGAGCAGCGCCAGGATCTCGGGAAGCCGGAGCCCGCAACTGTCAACCTGTCTTTTTGATTGCTCAAACGCCTTCTGTACTTCGTCTGGGATCTCTGTTAATGCTCCAACAACTTGCCTCAACACCGATCCTAATATAGCTCTCGCAGATTGTACGTTTTGAGCGCTGAAGTCGCAGTATACATAGGCGATAGCCACATTGCCTCCATCAATCTCCCTACAAAGTGTATCTATCACAAGAGAGCTGTGCTACTTTTTCAGCATTTCACTCATCTGAGGGGCTACGGCGGCTCATACCTAAAATACGTCTTCCCGACACCTGGGTCTCCATGACATAATAGCACAGGCTTCGTCGCCTGGTCCTCTGATACACGCCATGCCGAAAATATTTCTGTGCGGAGCAGCCAATCTCCGACTTCATCCATCCGGGCATCACAAACATCCTGGTGCCTTTCGCGAGATGTCAACGGAGATAACCATTCTAGAATCTGCTGTCTCTCATCGGATAAGTATATACTGTAGTTCGTTTCAGTGTTGTTGATGTTCCCACAGCCCCTACTGTTGTTGTAGGTCACGCTTGAGTTTTGATGCACTACCGAGTTCATCTCTCCTAGGATATCGAGTTTTTTTCCCGCTAAAATTTGTTGCCAAAATTTTTTTTGCTGAAATTGACTGTCGAAGCCAAGAAAATGTGGAGAAGGAAGCAAGGGGTAGACGGATGCACTCTGAAGTTCTTCACGAGAGGCGGGAAATCGCTTGCCACGTTGGGGTTACACATGATCTCCCCTCCTTGCTCCAGCTGAAGTTGGGCTCAGTCTCGAAAGCGAATACCGGCTCCCGAGTGCCGTGCATCTATTGGGATCGAGGGACTTCGCCGCAGGTTCAAAAGTGCTTTCGGATTGCCAAGCTTCGGGTGACCTATCAGCTTTAGATCAAAAAAGGCGTGACTGGGGGATGCCAAATAAACGCTAAAGCCGAGTGTCACAGCCAAACACTCCAGTGGAGACGTGCCTGATTGGACGTCGAGGGGTTAGGGAGGCCCTTGCAAATGCTTGTGCGCAGAGGAGACATCATTAAAGCAGCATGTTACTCGAGTATTTCGGTGCCAGAAAATATGAGTTCTTTGCATTTATACCTTGAATTCTACGCTGCTATAAGAGTGTCTCATCTTGGCTCAAACATCCACAGAGACCTCCCCAATCCCTGGTCCGATAACCCACGTCCTACCCGAGTACCTCAACTGAGGGCCTGTGGGGCGCCTCCTGTAGTTGGGGGGTGTCTGGGGTCGCGACCAGACCAAAATGAGCACTGCTGGGAGTTGCTGGATTCAGACGACTTTCGCATTATAACAAGGCATTCCCAAGAAGATGAAGGGTGTCGTTAATGCTGAAGGATAATACAAGATTTTAGGTATACTCGGGTATTTTATTTTTTGTATCGTTTATTCGGGCCGCCGGAGTTATTGTTCTAATACAAGTGATACTGTACTATACCTGAACGATACAGAGTTTGGTGGGGTTCATCAGTTGCAACGCAGGGCTTGTCCTTGTTGGTCACCCCTCAGCACTCGAGCACACAAAACTTCTTAGAGACTACGAGTATTCTCTTATTCTTCCCTCCTTCGAATTCCTGCACACCCATCTCCTCCACGTCCCGATCTAGGCATCACTCCCACCATCCCTTCTACCAAGACAGTAGGGCTCCACGTTTCGCAGCGTATTTCGGGTCCCTCTCCGCCTTTATTGCAGGCACCTCTCCAACCGCAGCCTCTGGTCTCCTTTCCCGGATCTCTTCCCGGATTCTACTCCGCACATTCTACCGGCGATTTCCTGCCCAGCGTTCACGATTTGGCCAAACCCCTTCCTCTTCCCTCGGAAGAAAAATAAGGGAGGCGAAAAGTACTTCTATAGCTCGTTTAACCTGCAGTGCATGCCCTTTCACTCTCGATGGGTTAGAAGACATACCCAAAGGAGGCACTGTCCCATACCGATAACCCCGTAGGGGAATTGCAACTTTGAATTGGGACTGCGCGGTTTTAGTCTTGGTATCGGAAACGTCAAGTTCATGGACCAGTCGGAAGGGCGAGCGGAGTGGGAGGAAAGCTTTAGTATATATGCCTCTTCGTTCTTCCTAGAGTAGTAATAGTGGTGGAGGTTTAGAGGGGTTCGTTACATAGTGGTGAGAGGCTCGTTGGTATATTGTTACGACGTGCGCTTTGGAGTAGAAGTAGGTGAAAATGAGTCCCGATCCTTTGTTTGATAAAAACCTGCCGGTATCAATTATATCGCTCCGACTGACAACAAACCCAAATTACGTCCAGTCGCGCGACACCCCCAGCTAATCGACAAAACTGAGGAACTACTGCGCAATCTAGTGACACTCATTTTCACGCTAAGAGGTTAAATGAAAGCCTGATAGAGAGAGCGGCCTTTAAAGCTAGGCCATCTGCGAGTATTTTCCACTGGTGCAGTTTTCGAGACTCCCGCCACTTATTTAAGAGAAAAAACTACCACGAAGAGCTGCTATACAAGTACTTTGTGAATATTACCGCATAACATAGTGAAGCCCCTTTCCATTCTAAAGGCAAAAGGAAAGTGTGGTTCAAGATTTAAGGGTCATAGTCCTCCAAGAACTCCGAAAGCCGAGAAAGCTCTATCACCTACCCACTTCCTTGTCTTTTCTGTGTATAATGTCCCCAGCCCTAGATGTGCCCCGGCACGCACCACCGCAAATCAAGCACTTGCAATTAACGGGCGCCGAGTCACGAACGAGCGAAAATCCAGACTACTCCCTCAGCACGCACAACACGAGTCTGCAGCGATAGTCTTTACCGAAGTAACCCCTGATGTCTTTCCAGTTAACAGACCCTAGCTCCTGGGGCGTAGACCATGAATTTTCGAATAGCATAAAGAAGACAAGAAACCTCTTTCCACAGCAGGGCTCTCTCCGAAGGCTTTGTGCACACCTGTCCCGAGTTGTAAATAGCCAGCTCACTACTTTCATCCTAGTGGGTGGCCCTGTCGAATATTGATTGGGTGCCGCCGCCTTCACCTCAATTAGAAGTGCAAATTGTTCTAGCAGATCTAAGGGCTTGAGCATTTCAGGAGGCCACGAGAGCGATCTGAAATTAAACGGAAACCCTAGTACACGAAAGGTTGGGGTGTGGGAATGGGATCTGCAATAGTGAGTGACCCCCTGTGATTGAACCATCAAAACCCCTGGGTACTATTTCAAGACCAAACAGGGCTGTCCCATTAGTATGGTACCAGTGTCAAAATTGAAGAGGTAGAGCGAATGTTAAGGTATGATAAATATGCTGGATTCGAGATCCTGTGCTTCGAGCGATGTAATAGCGATATACACGAGCACTCTTGGGCAGAAGGCCATCGGGAATAACTCCCCTTGCTTAAACATGTCAAAGTGTCCCGCGGAAAAGCCCTGTAACTGGATTAGCGTAATTATGATATTTAGTCAGTTAGCTACTAGAGTACTAGTATACGGCCCCATACAACTATTCAGACTATATCTACAAGTACTCGAGTACTTCCTGGTCTTTTCATTTATTGCTAGGGTACTTGTATATCATAATATTTGCTAAAGACTTGGTAATCAGGACTGGTTTGGGAAGGGGAAGAAAACATCGCATGTCTTAAACACTCCCAAGATTCTCCGTGGTCCTAACCAGCTAGTATCACCGTCGAAAAGGAAAAACAGATCAAGATTTTGAGGCGTTGACCCGGAGGTTATCCGTGCGGGGCTCTTATTTCCTCATTAACATATTTCTAGATCTCAGGAGAACCACTCATTTCTTCTCAAGATTGTCCTAAATTTAACTATAGGATCTCTGGTTAATCGCAATATCACGGGGAGAAAAATCAATAATAGAGTTCTTAAAGACGATGTAGAGGCTAGTAACCAATGTTCACGTCAGAGGAATCCGATTAATGAAATATCCCGACACCCCAGTAGTCTAGGGGGCAATGGCAAGTTAGTACCCAATTTGCCCTCTAGTGTGCCTAAAAATAATACAGTGCAAATTCCGGTGCTATGTGCTAGAAAGAACATACCCGCAGCACTTTCACGAGAGAATGAAAAAGGCGTCTCCCGTCTTCCTCAAATTCTCCATTTGAGCAAAATCGGCAGTCATTCCTAATCCTTTGGTCGTCTGAAACAGCGAAATTCCTTTTCGCGTACAGTACGCTAAGCAATTTTTAGAACGAGTTGAATGAGGAGAATGCCAGTATGTACTTGTATTGAAGCCAAACAAGTGCTGGGCTATTTGAGTGATAAAGAGACTGAAAGAAGGATACTATTTCCCGACCGGGTATAGATAACTGCTTAATATCTCTTTATCGTTTCGGACCGCCGGAGGGACGGTTAGCTTGGATTAAGCTTTCGTGACAATAGTTTTTCTGTGAAGGGAGTTGTTAGGGTTAGGGGTTTAAAACACAACACGGAGGAAGGAGGAATGAGCCTCATTGCTATCAAAGCCTACTGATACCGGTACAGTACCGTGCCCTACCACCTCTACCATCACGCGATTTCCCTGGCGGTGGTCGCCTCTCGCGCGACATTTGACCTCAATAAAAGATCGAAGAACCTGTTAGTTATGCATCCAATCCTTATCGCTAATTCGGTTCGTCACATGGGTGATGCAAGACATTCTCCCTTGTCTCTCCATCCAACCAACCATGGTAGTGTTTCTGTTTGTGCACCGGTATGTCTGTTTCATTGGTGAGAGAGGGGACAAGTTAATGCCTGTTCGGGAGCGAGGATACAGATCTCGAGCACTCGTACTCGTACCGGTACCGGTAGCTTATTATTTGAGACCAATCATTCCGGAAACTAAGACATGCATCACCCACAACCCACACCACACCAGTCGACCGCATTACCTTATCGTGTTATCATCAAATGCGGGGAAATGGGGCCGTGCCTCGTGAGTTGTCTCTAGCACTTGTAACAAATAAATGAACTTGATGGAAATGGAGCCATGGGATCTCGGGTATGAACACTAGAATGTGCTCGAGTACGGTACGCAAGGAATGCCAAAGAGCAAGGAATGCCAAAGAGGGGGCAGGAGGGCAAAATGCAGTGAAGCAGGCTGGTGCCGATCCCGGCTGTCAGTGCACCTTTTTTTTCTTTGCCCAGTCGCTGGTTGTGGTATTGAGTGAGTCTGGGGAGCAGAGCTGAAGGTTTATTCTTGGTTGTTGCACTCGAATACGATCGGGGGGTTGTGGGGAGGGGGGGACGGAGGAGGAGGGGTGTTTGCTGCTATGGCCGCTTTATTAGTGGGTTGGTGCGGTCGCGGTGGTCGCGTGATCATGGGCTCGGGGGCTCGGGGGTCTTGGGATCCCTGAACGCATTTTCTCGACGTTGAGGTGTAACGTCTTCCACGCCATCGCGGCGCCCGGCATAGCGAGCCATCTGCAAGTTTAAGCAGTGTGATTGGGTGAGCCTCAGTCCAGATTTAAATAGTGGCAAGTACCCGGGTGGATGGCTCGCTATGCCGGGCGCTGGCGATGGCGTGAAAGACGTCATGGTATTTGTACCGGTTGTATGGGCCTTTTGTAAGCCAGGGCTATTTCTTTTGATTGCGAGTTTGAGTAGTTGGTTCGAAATTTAGCGTGTCGGTATTGGTATGGAAAAAGTGGTATTCTATCTTGTGGTATGCTACAGTACATGCACAGTGCTTGGCAATGGCCACTGCGTTAGGCTGCACAGTACTGTACCTTTTCGTTGGCCAAGCGACACAAACTATAATCAGTTCAAGGAGGGAAAGAGTATCAAACATTACTTTCCATTGGTAACCCGTTTAAGAGCAATGCCGAAGGGCATGTAACAGGATGATGGAGCCTACTACCGCTTGAATGATGTGTGAATGGATTGGAGAGGGTGATTCTGAGAAGTGCCGCTGAGAAGGATGTGTGAGTGTCGTCGCCAGGCAAGATCAGCGGGTTTATTCGCTACAACCGGCAGTGGCCCGAAATAATTACAAAAGTCCGAAAGTACTAAACACTCCTTCCGGTCCTCTGGGACATCCGTGAATCAAGTTAAGCGACTTTCTCACGGAAACAAACGAGCCTCAGTCGGCACAAAACGAAAGGTAATTAATTATGTTCCCGCTAAAAGCCCCTTTTTGCCTTAATTCTAGGCATCCCAAATCATACAAAATTTTAACATCAATCATGAGCACTCATGATGTGGCAGGATATGTCATTGCTTCCTGAGCCTTTGGCTCCTCCGTAACGGGAGCTGCTGCCGCCGCCGCTTCTCTCTCTCTCAGGGTGACCTACACACGAGTCAGTATCCCTCTGGAACTGAAGGAGCTAGAGAGGTGGCAATGCTAACCTCTTTCTCATTCTGAATAAGAGAGCAGCAGGCGCAGCAGTAGGCTGTGCAACAATCCCCCAGGTCGCTGCCAGCAATGTTGTACCTCTGTCGAATTTTCTGCCGATGGAAATATGGAAGAATAACTATGATTCATTAACAGAAGGAATAGCTAGGGTGGAGAGAGGATATACATGCTACGCAGCCACCCATGTAGAAGAGACCGCAAGCACCAATGGAGGTGATGTTTATCGGTTCATGGCCTTCAAGCGTAGAAGGGTTTGTGGAAAGACGGTACTCGGTTTGCGAGTAGCTTAGGCCGGGAATACAGCACCCGATGAGACCTGTGGGATTAGCAACTGGACAGCTACCAGGGTTGGAAGGTACGTACATTGCTTTCCATCAGAAAAGCAGTCAAAAAGACTAACTTTGAATTTGTTTTCTGACATTTTCTTTGGTGCTCTTATGAAGAATAGTACGGTATGGGAGAGAGCTAACAGATCGAGTGCGGAGAGGGAAGATGTAATATATAACGCTCGAGCCTTGGCGAAGTGGTGGACCGAATCACGCTTGATATCAACAAGGGCCAATCCTTCTCCTCTATGTTTCCTTTTTAAGGTTCCCGGCTGTGTAGAACGTTGTGATCGACCCCGCGGCTGAAGGGAGAGCACTCTAGTCTCCTCACTTTATTGGAGAGATTTGGTTGCAATGTGGGGTGGTGCAACTCGGAGACAGGAATTGAATAAAGAATTCACGAGAACGAGGACTTAAATTTACTGCTCATATCCAATAGCTCTTCGGAATCGCCCCCCGCAATCGATCTTGTCGCAACCAGCACATTCCATTCCCGTTTGGGTCCATCTCCGCTACCCAATCAACACCTTGAATAGACCATCTACGGTAATTTCTAATTTCCCCAAAGCGGCGAAGTAAAGAGAATGAAGGGACAATGTCGTAGAAAGGACAATGTCGCGTCCCTAGAAAAAAAAGTGTATTAGTAAGTGAGAAGTATTTACTCTCGGTAGTTGTTAATTCCCTAAATTTATCCTGGCTGTCTACAGTAACCGGCGTTCGCTAGTTTGCAGCCAAATTTGCCACGCGCGACATTATCCTCTCTGCGGATTTATCCTTTCAGGCTCTTTTACGAGTCCTGTTACAGTAGCTTGTACCACCACCTTGAGACACAGCAAAGAGGACTGGCGTAGTATCAGGCGGGTTGACTCATGAAGCATCATGTCCCATAGGGGTGTTGGTCGAATGTTTCTGGACCGGCTTGAGAAGGGATTGCTGTAGAGTACTAATACAGTGCTCGAGTACAGTACGTACCGTACCGTTATCGATGCATCGCACACCGAAAAGTTCTGATCGGGGACGGCACTTGCCCGGTACTCCCGGAATGGTATCTGCGACTCTGGGGAGTAAAACAGATAGTGTATCATGTGTTACTCGTAGCCTGGGTTGTTCTGCGTTCAGAGCCTTCCGGCTCCTTGCGCATAGGATACCGCACTTTTGGAGAAAGGATTTTCCCAACATGTGATATCAGATGATAACTACTGCTTTCCCACAAGATCGGGGAATGATTTCTTAAAAGTGGGCAAGAGGGCGCCAATCTTCTAGAGTTTTTTTTTTCTAGGAGAGAGCTTGGCAGCCCAATTGTTTTTACTAGGTGCCATACTGATTCGCTCTGAAGACTCAGATTATAGTCTAGTCTCCTACAGCGTCGCCAGATTCTGCAGTCACAAGAGTGGGGCCATTGCTTACCCGCTTGGCGGTGTTTTTCCCCGTCTTGGCGGCTTCTGTGGGATTTTCTTGATTCTATTAGTGTGGAGCTTCGTGATACCATACCAGTGCTTGATTTGACTCTCTTGAAGTTACAGTTTCTATTCTAGGCTAAGTCTTGTTTCTGGTCTCGTACAAGCACACTCCCGTATTTTATGCAACTGTCCCTGTGCTGTACTCTGGATTCTTGAATTTAACATCTTGCCGGGTACTGATTAAATACCTATAACTTGGGGGCTCTGAAAAAAATAATAGATAAATAATATAAAAAACTGCATCTGATAGTGTCTGAGACACAGGTCAATAAGCACTTTTGTTGATTTCTACAGCTTCGCAGCTGCAGATGCGCAAATTTTAGACCATAGCTAATATTAGCAACCATACGATTATGCTACGACGGTCACCTAAGGATCCTGTGGTAGTGCCTTAGCCAAGTCCGTCTAAGGTACTGACAGGTTGGTATGCCGATCTATGAGAGCCTATAAATCGACTCTCGTGATATCTGAAAAATGTCAGAATATAAAATAAGAGAGGGTTTGATAGTACTCCTTAGAATTTGTGCGGCGCAACGCCGATTGGAAATTAGGGATACGAGGTGTTGCAGAGTCACCAAACGGCTTCACCCTTGTGAGGGAAAAGGCGGGGAATATTCTCTTGGCCCTAAGGCATTTGACGAGCTGTGGGTTGGGACATCTGAGACACCTCCGCAATGACCAATCCCCGCCCTATTTCTGGAAGAGTCTGTGATTACTATAAACTGGGGGGGTTAGACGAAGGCCAAGGATCCACAAATATGGTATTATGGCCTTAGAAACTCTTGAGGGACGATGGAAGGATGAATTCTTTTGTCTTGGTGTTAGGGCAAATGTGCAAATACTTGTGCTGGTAATCACTGGCGGGATTAGTAGTAAGGGCTGGTCTTTCTTTCTTTTTTCTCGGGGGGCAGCTTTCTTTTCGTTGGTATCATACAAATAATACGATACGACCGATATTTTCTACCGTTTTCCGTGGGGGGGTTTTGGACCGCATGGAGTATTGTCCCGTTACTTGAATTCTTGCAGCAGCAGGCGAAATGGTGGATGCTTTCGCACAAATTCTGGATTGTCCTAAACGAGAACATCCTCCCCCGGGTATCGTGCCCGCCCCGGCAACGCCATAATTAACAATAACAGCCTAAAGCGCTTCTAAGACACGGAGAATAATTTTTCTCTTATTCTGTCAGAGTTCCTAGAGCCGCCATATCGGAGATAAATTGTTGGTGCCTCAAGGTCGCCTAAGATCTCTCGGAATCTGCTATCAGATTCTTAGCAGGGATGACAGTATCAGGCAGGCAGGGGTGCGAGATCTGGCAAGAAGTTATGGAACAATTACCAGTACTGTACAGTACGGTACCGTATGTCATACTTGGGGTCAACCAGCCAAATATATCCTTGCCTGCTCGTTTACGAGTAAATGGGTCCGTACCCCCGTAGCCCAGTTTGAGAGGGCTAACAGCGGGGCGAACAGAGCCTGGTGTGCTTGGGCTACTGGTATTGTATGATATCAGGACTGCACTAATTATTCACAGATCTGGAGATTAGAAACCTGCCGGGGATAGTGGCCCAGACACCACAAGTACCGTACTCGAGTACTGTCATTTATCATAGCAGATCACAGGAGTATTTGGAAAGCAGAAGACTCGATTGGTGAGAGGAGGGTAACAAAAATAATAATACCTGGTACTGATCCTTGCTCGTCGCCGCCTGACATTCCTTACAACCTCGTTAGAGACTCTAAAGTGATATCGCAAACCATTCTCAACCCAACTTCACGCCTTATCATAAATTACGAGCCAGCATCGAGTAGGGCTTTCGACCGGCCCTCCTGTCGTTCCTTTTTAAATACAGCATGTCGTTCACTGCCTGCCTATTGTTTAATTTAGCTGCGAGGAGGAGTTAGTGAAAAACTGCTTTTTCGGTGGAATGATTTATGCGTCTGAACTATCGATGTTGAGGCCTGGTTATAAATTTATTCATCAGGTTTTTTTGATCCCTGCAAGATTGATTTTCGATTTGGGGGATATTACCGGTACTGCTGTAGATATGAATATTGGCCTTCGGGGGACAAAGTGATTTCAGTTAGCCGACAGATGGTGACACCATTCCCGGCGATAATAGGTCACAGGAGTATGGGTAGAAAAAGTGCACAGGAGATTTCGTGTAGGTGGGTATGCTGTATCAAAATATGATCTCTTTCCCTTTCCTTTTTCTTTCCTGATCTACTTACTCGAGTATAGTACAGACAGTGCATAACTGCTAGCATCGTGCAGTACTGCACAAGAGTTTTTATCGCTACTTTGAGTGATAGGAGAAGTTTCCGAGAGAGAATTCCATATCCAACCACGGATCACATAGTTCAAAAATAAAAGATAGACGTCATTCCCAAATTCCGAGGGCATTGTCGGTGCTACAGATGGGACAAACACACATGTGGGTATCGGCGGGGATTGCGGCTGAGGACGCTCTGTGATCATGAAATCGTAATGGCGAGATAACTCGGGAGGAGTGCTTGGATACTGCTTGCTTGTTGGGCACAAAAGTCTTTGTGAAGCGAAACGTTACTTCCTCGGATCATTCCAATGTAGGACAATAAGTGCGCGGGTGGGTTATTGCGCAATCGGGGATCTGTGCGTCGGAGGAGGAAAAAATCTTCCAGATACAAGAATTTAGAACATAGGCAACGTTTACTCGAGAACATTAAAATTATTATTCCCGCTACGGAGAGCCTCCTGAAAACATTTCTTTAGGTGCTTAGCACTCGTCGTTGGTAGCTGCCTGGGGGTCTGTATGGACCCTGGTTGATATGCAGCTTGGTTGCGATGGTGCGGTGATCCCAATAGCGGAATGTCGTGGCATCAGAAGCTCTGAGGGAGCCCAGGAAGGGGGGGCGCACGTATGGGGAGCGTAGAAGCGTGGACTTGCGGCGCACCCACGCATGAAGGGATATATCGTACAAGTATCTCATGGACTGCTGAAACCGTGGAAAACTTTTGTGCCACCCCAGTCGATCTCTAGGACATACTAGTGGGTTAATGGGCAAATTTATTTAATTTCTACAAATTCACGGACAAGGAAACTTTAGATTAAGACTAATTTTAGCTATATAATGGCATCCTACTGTGCCCTGACAAAAGTCATCGTTAGTGACGGTTTTTAAACCAAAAATGCCGTATTTGAGAGCATCAGGATTTGGCCACCTGCTGTGCAGGTAAATCAATTCTTAGTCGTCTCTGGATGTCTGAACGAGACAAGAGCAGATATAAATCATGAGTGAAACCATCCTCCCATCTTCCCATGGATCACTACACATATCTATTCTCTTCTAATCATGTCTCCTTTTCCTTGCGTACTCTGTACAGTACTCCCATGTTAACAAAGGAAAGGCAAATACTGTATCATAAAGACACCCACTGTCATAGCATTCATGCATCGGATTCTTTCATTTTTCCTTCCGATGGACGCGTCAATCCCAAGCTCATCTCCGAAACCTTATCCGAACCACATCCGGACAATGAAACAATAACTTGGAGTATGCTGAGCAGTATCTGGCGACTTCTAACATGGTTCTGGACATCCTAATTATGACATTTCAAATTGGAGAACAGGATATACCCTTAGGTTTCACTTGTTGGATAGGAAAATCAAAGGATGAGCTCGGAGCGGGGAATATCTATATCGAGAAATTAGGATAAACTGACCAGCAGTGGATAGAGAAGATGCGAACAAATCTTAGAGGTCTCCTAATAATGTAATTCACAACCGAACCTTACTGCTACTCCTATATTATTATTTTTCTGAGGCGCTTTTTGTTCTGAATGACCCAATATCAATCCAACCGATGCCTACTGAAATAATAGCATATTTACTACAGGGTAAGGAGCCTTGGAGGATAGGTAGGAGCTACAGGGTGTGAAACTGTATTTTGTATTGATCATCAATTCCAAATGCGTGGATATAACGAAGGCTTGCCCATGATATATATTAAATGCTGATAACCTTGTCTCACCGCTCACCAATGATCACTCGCAAGAACTCGTGGAGCTTGCATCCCATTAGGCTCCATCAAACGTCCGTGCTTCCGATTCACTAGCATGCTATCACAAATGTCGTATTCCTTAACAGGGGCTGTTCCGGATATTTTAGTTTCTAGGGTGTATTTATTTTCAGCAGAGTTGACAACAGAAGGGGGGATGTTTCTTCAGACTCACCAACCAAGTCATCCAGAACGGGGGCTACATCAAATGTATTCCTAGGGAATAGTTTGGTAGTTTCCTCCTCTTTAATTCCAGGGATTTAGAATCTGTCGCGTCGCGGTCATGACTCACGTTAAATTCCTGATAGGCCAATGAGCCATCCTAATCCTGCTCTTCCCGGCCTCTTGTGCATCGGATCAAGGAGCACATAAACCGCACCCGTCTATTCTCTCGATCTCGCTTCATAACACTAGAACCCTAAGCACCACAGTATAATTCCATAAATAAGCCGCGCGGCTTGTTGAACCACTGAGTTGAAGATCAGCGGATTATCTAAGGGGACATACTCTTGTGAGCCACATTTTGGATGGTTGAGGAATATTCCTAGGTGCGGCTTATTTATGGAATTCTGCAGTATGATAGGCTTTTCTTTCATGGGCCAAGGACACCTTATTAGCCACAAAAGAGGTTTATTTGAATCCATATCAATTTCCTTTTTATTTTATTTTGAGGATGTGTCTATTCCTGCAACGCATTGAATATCCAACAGATTTTACAACACCGCGATCCCAAGCCTCGGGCTGGAGATATCCGAAACTAGCAGGATAAGTGAGACTGATGACCTTAAGCCTTTGATAAGGCTGTAGCGCAAATCAGACCTGCTGCGAGGTGGTAGAATCCGACTCTAGGCCCTACCTATAAAGGTAGGGTCTGCGATCGGCAGTGTAGCAGAAAAACAAAAATGAAGCAAAGAATTTTTTTAATTTCTTTTTAAGTTTTTTTTTTTTTTAAAGGGGAGTTGATTGCTTCCTCTGATTTGGGGAGGAAAAGCAGCGATATATTCACCGGGCCACACTCTAGCCGACAGCGCTGTAGCCGGTAAGTGGATAGGATCAACTATAGTCGCTGGATAATGGGACCATCGAACTTTGGCTGGTGGAGTCCGGTAGAAGGTAGGTTAGCGGGGCCAACCACAGCGATGATAGGCAAGAATCTCTGAACTCCAGCCGGCGGAGTGTTGTAGATAAGCGAGCAGGATCATCCACACTTGTTGTGCAAGGTGGGTGCTGGGCCCTGACTAACAGGGTATTGTGGCGAGTGAGTAGGCAAGGTCAGCCGTGGTTACTAAGAGACGATTGCTGAACACTTGCTGACGGGGTGTTGCAGCTGGTAGAGTGAAGGGGACCAACCATAGTTGTGGGATAATGTAATTACTAAATATTAGCTCGTGGAGTTTTGTCGATGATAAGTGAAGAGGGCCAACCATGGTTTTATGAAAGCAGAATTGCTAAGATTTCGCTCGCAGGGTGTCGTAGGGGGCAAGCGGGAGGGATCAGTCACCTTTCTCGGGCAGAGATACTGCATCTGAGACTACTGTATATGGTAGGGTATTGCTTGAGCGTCGCAGTTTGTTGGGACGTGGTGTCTGCTACTGTCTGCGAGTAAAACATAACCACTCGGCCACCGCCTTCCTCCAAAACAAAGATTAAAAAAAAAAGATAAAAGAAATATATTACACTATTAGAAAGTCTTAACATTGCCATCGTGCTCCTCCAGTACTACTTGGCAACTAAGAGCCAATTTATAGAACTCATCAGAATAGCTTTGTTTTCTGTATGCTCGACCCGGAAGTTCCTTTCTATAAAGCAAAGAACAATCGGAGAAGAGTTTTCCAGTGTTGTTTAAGCACATCATCATATGAGTTAAAGATCCCTCAGTTCCCACATATTTCTTCCTCTTTGGCCATTTCTCCACTCCATCTATTCTTCCCCTCCATTTCTTCGTCCCAGTGTTCTCAACCTGGACGAGGGGGGAGACTCAACCCGGCCGGAGGGGGGGTGGCGGAAGACGGGGGCGGTGGAAAACGGCAGAGGACGGGGGAGGACGGCGGGGTACGACGGGGACGACACAATGTCGTCCGTTCTAGACTACTCCGTTAATAACACTGATTCCTCCTCTTCACCCCATTCCTCCACGTTCCGCCATTTCTCCACTCCAGCCTTTCTGCTCTTTGACCAATCCTCCACGTTCCCACTTCCAAATCCTTCCCCACCAACCAGCCGTGTTGGAATTTTGCTAATTCATGCTTCGATTGTCGTCCTTTTGGTACCCCCGGACGGGTAGTTGTCGCTGTGTTGAGTGTTCTTGAGAGAAGGAAAGAAGAAGGAAGGGAGGAAAAAGGCCTCCTTATATAGAAAAAATTGGCCAATGCATGTGATAGTTGTTTTTAGTCGACATGCCCTCCCCACCCTATACCCTCTAATTCAAGCCCTATCCTACTGCCCTCACTTTTCACCCATACGGACTCTCTCTCCGTGACACCGCCGGCAATTATATTCCCATACCATAAGAACTTGAATAATTGAACCTGTGCTAGGACTTTGAAGTTGCCTCAGAGTAGTATAGTCTATTGTTTTTTCTTTTACTTGGGGGAGGCAGATTTTTGGTGGGTTTTCCACCATTTTTCTGGGGGAGGAAATTTCGGACAATAGTACATAGCACATGGTTCCATTATTCACGTTTTTACGGTATATATATATCGACAACAGCCAGCTGTTGATGGTATATACGGCCTGTGGCTCTGTCTACCATACCATGGAGGGGCCTGGCCTCGTAACTAGGAGCAGGTAGTCGACGTATTATACCGAGTAATTTTATAATGGACTCACTATAATAATTATAATGCCGTATTATGAGCTTGATTATCTCAATTTAGGATATGATATACTATTCGAATTTTGTAGGTTAGATCTGTGATTTGGATTTGTGTCCAATGCGCCGGGAGTGATTACCGGTGAACCTAAGAGTAGAGATAGGAATACTGTTCGGTTGAAAGACCGCTTATAAAGAGATCATGGGGCATTCACACTGTTAATTTCAAATAGAAAATAATTTGCCAAATGGTGGGAGGGTTTATCCGGATGGTTGACTTCTATTTGGAACTACTGGAAGGTACCCATTGTCGGATATTGTTGCTTCAATCACCGCCATATTTCTCTGCCATCTCATTATTTTCTTTCTCCGTGTTGGTATGAGAATGACAGAATCAGCCTAACCTAGCTTCATAGACTCTCACTCGCGCGATCAACAGATTAATACTGGGCGCTTGGTTCATAACTGGAATATAAAACACACCAGTTGTGGGTTTTCGAGTAATTGTGCCCTGACAAAAACGTTCTGTTATCATATAAAAAAATAAATATAAGTGTTGGGCAAGTATCATACCCCACAATTATGTGGAAGAAAGAAAGCTGTCACGGCATTTTCTGTGGGATAGGCACCGAAGATATTAAGGTCTATTTTAGAAAACTTTCCTAATCATGCTGACACAATAGCCACACAAAATGCCCTTATAACTAGATTCAGATATCACAAATATGCATCATAAATAATCAGTGTATTCTACAAGGCATAGTAGGAAATGATTGAACAGTTTTTTTAAGGTTAACTAGCTAAATATATGCCAGTCTATTTAGGTTAACTATCCCCTACTCTAGTATGATACTATAATTTTTACTTTACCCTATATTATCTGTTGGAATAGTGAATATTGTTGCTTCACAATTTACTTTTCCATATTTCAAGTAATGATTGAGGGAGCGTACTTAACATAAGGGGTCGTTGAGACCTGATGGTTCACCTCCTCTAATCTTATTTTTGTTTAAAAATATCCTAAGGAACTCATTTCTAGTTCTCTTAACTTATATTATGCCTTATTTCAAACTTCTAGTACATAGTTCAATTATTCGAGATATTATGGTACTGGTCAGATGCAAAAGTATCTACCATTTGGGCGCGCACCGTCTGCATTGTGTCAATGGCTGGGATATATGAAATTTATTGAGTTAAGCACTTTGGTGCAGATACTTGACTATGATATACAGGGAACATACTGCAAGGCTAACAGCACACAACTACGAACATGAATTGAAGAGGGGAAAGTGCAGAACAGTTTTAGGATAGTATCTATATATATTAGATCGTAAGGGAAATTCAAACAACATCTAACTGCCCTCCTGACTAGACATCTAAGAAGAAATAAATCATAGCTTAGCAAATCTACAATGGTTGATCTTAGTTTGAAAGCCCCAGCACCACGTCAAGGTGTCAACCACGCTGGGGTCCCACGAGCCATCCGCTGATTAGCCAACCCTCGTTGGACGGATGATAGCCGAACCATGGCTGAGCCTGTTTGGGCGCAGCGGCCGTTTCCTTCCCTGATATAAATGACCCTCTTCCTCGTGTTTAAAAAACGTAGAGGGAGAGAGAGCCATTGTCACAGCAGAAACGGCGGCCGAACCAACTGAATGGCCTCATTTTTCTTTGCCCAAACAGACCCTTATACAATGGTCTAAAGTATCCTTCTTATCAAGCACCCTCCGTGTGAGGCGTGTTACCTTGCTCTTCAGAAGTAAATACTGCTCGTGGGAGCCGGGACACTCCCGGCGGGCAGGCGCTCTGGCTGTCGTCACAGTCGCAGAGCTCCTCCGCAACAGTGATGCAAGTTCCACGGAGAGGAAAGAAGGGGATCTGGAGGGGAGGTGATGGTATTTATACAGAACCGGAGGAGGTGCCAACAACTTTCACGTGCTAGGGCTTTATGGAAGACATGAGGTATAGGTCTCCAGTATGGTTCATGCAAGAGTTTTCAAATTGGTATGGCCCCTGCTGTCCATACACAACACCTCGGCGGATGCAACAAGGGAATCCTTGGCATAAGATCCAGCATTAGAAGCTGCCCCCTAGTCCAATTCCCATTCATGTCTTTCTTTTTCTAATTAGGATCTGTTTGGGATATAAACACCCCTGCCCGCCCTCCGCCCCCCCTACCAATCGCTGCACCATTCCTACATTCAGCCAAAACAGTGGATAGAATACCATAGCTCAGACACTGACGGGTTAGACGGTGAATCGTAGGGGAGTGATTTTTGGGAACGAGGTAGTTTCGAAAGCGGAAGGGTGGTGATGATGGAGGCGATAGGGCTGTTATTTTTTGCTCCGGGAATCCGGGAGTGTGCAAGAAATCTTTGATATAAGAAACCGGATTCTTTGAAAGAAGCGAATGCCAGATGACGGCTAGAAAAACTACAGTAGTTCCTTGGTGATCCACAGCCTGCGCGATCGGGTAAAGGAATCTCGCTGCAGCGGGTTTTCACCTGTGTCGATGCTTTCAACGAATGTTTACCCATGTGCACGCCCGAGCTTCTGGGGCTTCAGAGAGATATTCAGGTGTCTCCTACCACGAGACTATCCCTCACAGGGAAGCCATATGTTAGGGAAGTTATTCGGAGATATTTTGCCAAGTTTTTGCCAAGGTAGTTGTGATATCCGTCAGCCCTACCACGGATAATATCCAGAATTATCTAGAGATGAGGTTAGACAGAGATTTTGTGCCGGAAACGATGGGAGATGACTCACGGACAGGTATTTTGAGAGTTATCCTGGAAAAGATACCTGATATGTACTGTACGAGCTTGGCAACAAAAGAAACTGACCCCCCCCCGTTTTACACCAAAAATGGCTGATTTTGAGCGTTCATAGCCCATCCCAAAGCTGTATAGATTTAATGAAACCAAGCTATAGTGTAGGCAATTGTTAAAACTTTCTAGGTAAAAATTATGAGAATTTTCCCATTCTCTCACAGGGGTCGAGGGCTTAGGATTGTCGTTGGATCTGGTTGCAATGTGTGATACCTTTTGTATAGGACCCTCATACAAAATTTGAGGTATCTTTAGGCCAGGATCATTATTTCTGGTATTGCACTATGGGCATTAACTAAAAGAGCTTGTCACATACAAAGATGATAATATCTAGACGGGTCCAAAGACTCTAAGGAATTTTAATATTTTTTTGCAAAACAACTGGGCATAATTTTATGAGGTGAAAAGGCTCACTTTTGGTGTAAAATGGGGGGGGGTCCATTTCTTTCGGCGCCAAGATCGTACTGTACGTTGGACCATTTCGCATTTCAACTCCACAAATGATGTATGCTTACCAACTATAGTGTGCAGATTCTTCCTTGTTTCACTCAACATCGACGCCATTCTATGAGAGGCAACGATTCACAAGAGGAGAAAGAAACTTTCAGACATGACAGCAATAGGCTGAGTGATTCCTAAACGGCTGCTCTAACCCGACTAAGAACACAGAATGGATTAAAACCAGTACTCTGGCTGAAAACCCCGACGTGGGCTTTGTATTTGGAACTGCCGTCACGAGCTCAGGAGCTCAGCCATACCTTGGGAGCGGAGATAAGATCTGGATCGGGAAAATGTTCTCGCGTTCAGGACACTGCTATGATCTTCTCTAGGTCTTGTCACGGTTTATATGTCCCTGTCCAAAGTCCGACCAAAGCACTTTAACTCTTCAGGAGTATCTCTCTCGTGAGCAGACCACATTTCATGGTCCCGACCCAGCAATTGCGAGTTTGCTTAATTTGCCTCAATTTTCGGATGTATCATGGATCTTCCACCTACTCTTCGCTCGGCCTCTATAACAATGCCCTTTTAGAATATTCTTATATTTGCTAGGGCAGGCATACAAGAAGGTAGGTGATGGAAAATATCAAAATACTTTCACTAAGGCTTCATGATAGATTTAGTGAGTATATATAGTTTTATAAGGGATTTTTTTTCCAGTTCCTACTGGCTATTTGTTATTTATGAAATAAGTCTTTTTTCTCTTTTTTGCTTTCCCTCTATTGAAGTTCTGGTCGGGCTTTGCCCATCGCGTTATTCTTGATCTTTACTCCAATTATTCGTTATGTTGGCAAGTTAGGTTTCTAGAGGTTCTTATGGCTACTCAAGAGATATACACGTCTTTAAAGGTATCATACTTGAAATACTATTTCTAGAGTTGCAAGGGGGAAAATATATAACCTCTGCGGCCCTCTTGCGAAACTGGTGGGAAATGCTTCTAAATACACTTTGAATTCACCAAAAGGACTCTTGAATTATCGTGACCAACTCCCACGAAATCCAAACAGTTTTCATTGAGCTAATAAACCCACCCAACCGCTCTCCTGACCAGGCATATAAAAACAAACAAAAGATACTTTAGAAAATCTACGATGGTTGATCTTAGTTTGAAAGCCCCAGCACCACGTCAAGGTGTCAACCACGCTGGGGTCCCACGAGCCATCCGCTGATTAGCCAACCCTCGTTGGACGGATGATAGCCGAACCATGGCTGAGCCTGTTTGGGCGCAGCGGCTCGTTCCCTTTCCAGTGATATAAATGGCGCTCCTCTTTACGTTTAAAAAAACGGAGAGAGAGACAGCCATTATCACGGCGGGAACGGCCGCCGGACAGAATGGTCTCCAAACAGACCCTTTTACCATGGTCTAAAGTATCCTTCCTGTCAGGCACCCTCAGTATGAGGGCCTGTTTGGCTGGGATGATCCCGTTCCGTTCCCCCATGCGAATGACCCACCTCCTCCCGTTTTAAAACGGAGAGAAGGCAATTTTCGCAGCAGAAACGGCCGCCCAACGGAACGGTCCCCATTTTTTCCAAACAGGCCCTGAGGCGTGTTACCGTGCTCTTAAGCAACAGTAAATACTGCTCGTGGGAGCCGGGACACTCCCGGCGGGCAGGCGCTCTGGCTGTCGTCACAGTCGCAAAGCTCCTCCGCAACAGTGATGCAAATTCCATGGAGAGGAAAGAAGGAGATTTGGTGGGGAGGTGGTGGTATTTATACAGAACCGGAGAGGGTGCCAAGAGGTTGCTAGTGCTAGGGTTTTGTGGGGGATATGAGATTTAAGTTAGGTCTTTAGTAGGGTCTATGAAAGAGTTTTCAAGTTGGTATGGTCCAGGCCCCCCGTGCACAGCACGACACCTCGGCAGATGGCAACAAGGGATATGATACCTAGTCCAATTCCCATTCATGCTATTTTTTTCCGCAATTAGGCTCCTTCGAGATATAACCCCCCCCTTCGCCTCCCCTACAAATCACGGCACCATTTCTACCACTCATTCAGTCAAAGTTTTGGATAGAATACCATTGCCCGGGCACTGGCCGGTTCGACGATGTAGGGGATTGATTTTTGGAAACGAGCGGGTTTCGGGGGTGCGGGGGTGGTGCGGGTGGAGTCAATAAGGCTGTCTTGTTTTGCTTTGGGGGGTCCGGGATTGGGCAAGAAATATTTGAGGTAAGAAGCATGACTCTTTGAAAGAAGCGAATACCACTGACAGCCAGAAAAATTATAGTATTCCTTAGTGATCGACAGCCTGTGAGATCAGGCAAATGTGGCAACTCTCCCCGTTACAAGCGGGTACAGTGAATTTGTTTCCCAATAAGAGCAGACAATCACTAACATCATGGGAGCTATCCCGCAGATAGTAGGTAGAGGGGGCATCTCAAATGGTCTAGGAAAGGGGTTTCAAGTAAGGAAGCCTGAGTTTGGCGGGAGAAGGCAATGACCTGCGGATCTCATGGGAATGTTGAGGATTGCTATTGCTTCGCTGCCCCGAGTTTCCAACCGCGTCGACTCCTTAGGCGAATGTCTACCCGAGTGCCAGAGCTTCTCGGATCTCCGAGAAATATTACCAGGGAGTCTTTCTACCATAAGAATATTCCCCACTGAGAGGCCCTATGTTACGAAGATCTTCAGAGATATTTCACCAAGGCATTTGTGATACCCATCATCCTGAACATGGGTGGTATCCGAAATTATCTAGAGATGATATTAGACAGGCATTCGGAGCCGGAGGCAATGAGCAGTGATTTACGGGCAGATATTATGAGAGGTATCGTTGAAAAGATATCTAATATGTCCGTAGGGCCATTTCGCATTTCCACTCTATCAATGGTGTATGCTTACCAATGATTGTGTCCAGATCCATTATTGTTTCACCTTTCTAGGAGGGGTGACAATTTACAGGGAAAAAAATAAAGTTTCAGAGGTGACACTTAAAAATACATTGACTGATTCCTACACCGCAACTCTATCCCGACTGAGAGCCCAGAAAGAATATAAATCAGTGGTCAGGCTGAAGGTCCTGATGTGGGTGTTGTCCATTACGAGTCTAGGAACGCTCTCACACCTTTGGGGTGGAGATAGGATCTGCGGATCTGGATCATAAAACGTCCCAGCCTCGCAGACACCGCGAGCATCTTCTCTGGGTTTTGTCACGGTCCAGGCATCTTCGCCTCCAGTCCGACTGGTGTACTTTACTCATCGTGAGCATCTCCCTCATGATCCGACCCTATTTCATAGTCCTCACCCCATAATTGCCGAGGTTTTCTTGACATATCCCAATTTTGGATGCATCAGGAATTTTTCACCAACTTCGCTCAGCCCCTTCAACAATACTCCTTTCACAGTATGCTTCTGTTTCCTTGGGCAGGAATACAAGAAGGGTTACAAAAATGTCACAATACTTGCACTAAGGCTTCTCGATAGATTTAGTGAGCATATATAGTTCAATAAGAGATTTTTTCTAGTTTCCATACGCCACTTGTTATTTATCAAATTTTGTCCTTTTTCTCTTCTTCGCCTTTTCCTCCATTGGAATTCTGATCAGGCTTCACCAATGGTGCTATTGTTCTTTACTCCTATTATTCGTTATTTTAGTAGGTTGGGTTTTTGGAATTTCTTATGGCTTCTCAAGAGATATACACATCTTTAAAGGTGCTTATGATACTGTTAGATAGGGTTGCGAGGGTGAAATATATATAGCCTCTGCGAACTTCTTGTGAAATTAGGGGAAATGCTGCTAAATACACTTTGACTTCACCAAAAGTACTCTTCAAATATCGTGAAAAACTCCCACAAAATCCAAACAGTTTTCATTGCGCTAATAAATCCACCCAACCGCCATCCTGACCAGCCATCTAAAAATAAACAAAATATACCTTCAGAAATCTACGATGGTTGATCTTAGTTTGAAAGCCCCAGCACCACGTCAAGGTGTCAACCACGCTGGGGTCCCACGAGCCATCCGCCGGTTAGCCAACCCTCGTTGGACGGATGATAGCCGAACCATGGCTGAGCCTGCTTGGGCGCAGCGGCTCGTTCCCTTCGCGCTGATCTAAATGGCGCTCCTCTTCCTCATGTTTAAAAAAACGTAGAGGGAGAGGGCCATTGTCACAGCAGAAACGGCGGCTGAACCAACTGAATGGCCTCATTTTTCTTTGCCCAAACAGACCCTTATACCATGGTCTAAAGTACCCTTCTTATCAAGCACCCTCCGTGTGATGGGTGTTACCTTGCTCTTGAGAAGTAAATACTGCTCGTGGGAGCCGGGACACTCCCGGCGGGCAGGCGCTCTGGCTGTCGTCACAGTCGCAGAGCTCCTCCGCAACAGTGATGCATGTTCCATGGAGAGGAAAGAAGGGGATTTGGAGGGGAGATGGTGGTATTTATACAGAACCGGAGGGGGCGCCAAGAAGTTTCTTGTGCTAGGGTTTTATGGGGGACATGAGGTTTAGGTCTCCGGTAGGGCTCACGAGAGAGTTTTGATATTTTGAGTATGATATCAGCATGTGATAGATATGCTTCCACCGATATCCTGAAACTCCGCTTTGGAAATCTCTTGAAAAGAATTTAGCATCTCTGAGGTATTATATCTATATATTTCAGGCCTTTGTCTAGAGTCTATACAGAGCTATGGGCACATGAACTGAGTAAAGTGTGCCGTTGTTCATATTGGCAGTTGGCCATACGAAAACCCCAGTCTTAGCAGGTACAGTACCTTGCATGGAAGGATATTCCACTTTTCACTACCGAAGGAGAATTAAAGGAAAAAATCCCACACTTGTTGGTTTTAGCTCTATTATAATACTCAAGTTCATATAGGCCCAACTCAGCTAGTTGCATATCTAATTCGAATACTGTAGCTATCGAGGCACATTCAGTTGTTTTTAATAGGTAACAATTGGCCTCGCGAGATCGAGCTCCTTCCTTTGTCTAGTGGCTCGTGAGAAAATGAAGCAGGCTCACCTTGCTCGCACTTTATACCCCCGATCGTGGACCTGTTTCCAGCGATACAACTTTTGTATCTGGGAATACAGCTATTAGCACACAGCCACCCAACCAACGAAAAAGACAAATTCTCCTTCCAGAAACACAAGTCCGGTGCTCGGGCGAAGCCGGGTTGGCGATTTCCTAATATAGTACTGGTACTCTTCCTAGTAAACTTACTACCAGCTCCCGTAAAGCGCCTCCTCTGTTTCCACCACGCAGTTAGAAAGATAGGACAAAAAGTTTACAGTATCCAAATATCCAAAGGATTGGTGCTGCTCCGTCGCTACTAATAGGCAATATTCTCGAGATGAAGGGAGAGGTACGAGAACTTTACGGACGTGGGTGCACCGTACAACCGCATGACCAAGCGAGTACTTCTCAGGCGCGAGAACGTTCAAATAAGGTTTTCCCCGGGTATTGTCTAGGAAGCGCAATAAGACGCCCTCGGCTATTCCTTCTCCAGCAGGGACTAAGCTTTTCAGGGATCTGTTTTTGACGCAATTATTTCAACCGAAGGGTGCGCTTGTCAATGTCGTACAGTCATGCTTGAGCCGCAAAACTGGGACGAACTTTGTGTTAGTCATCCAAGTCTGGTGTCAACACTCTTTTCGTCTGCAAATACTCGTATGAGACCGGCCCGTGACAAATATCTCTCCCCCCTCTCACCAGATTCCACAGGTATCATACGGACAATTGATTTATTAGCCATGTGGGTCTGATAGGAGAGTTTTGATGAACCTTCTGGTTGCGGCGCACATGGATAGGGACCTCATCCCTCCCCAGAGAAAACAAAATTGACATCACTGCACTCTTCAAGAATATTGGAGGCACGCAGCTCTTTCCCCACCACCTCCCCCAGTCCACCAAATCTTTTTCCGAAAATCGCGAAACGAAACAATTATCATACTCCATTACTGATACCTTCTAACTAACTGCTCCTCTAACAACATCCACCCCAAAAGCCCATACATTAGACCCCCTACCGAACCCATGATGCGGGTTTTTCCACCCACATCCACCTCATATTTCTCTCAACCTCGCCGGCGCAACACCGCGAGGATCGGGCCCACTGCCTTTACCATCAGTCTTCCCTTTACAAATATTTCCCGCGCGACAGCAGCCTCCCTTCACGCAATAACTTCCGGCGGCGCAATAATTGCCGTCGCGACAGCACACGCTATTCTTCGGGATGCAGGTCTTGCTTGAGCAGAGCTTCTCCATTCTCAAGTTGCAGCACCGCGTCATGCCGTCCTTGTCCGGGAAGCATCCGGAACCGGCCTCCGCGCAGCACCCGGCGCCCATCGGACAACATGTTCCCTTCATCGGGCAGCAAGAATTCTCTTTGCCGCAGAAGCCAAGGTCTTTTTTCGGGCATGAGTCGGCGAGGAGGTCTGGTACTTCGTTTGGGATGGTGAAGGGGGCGGGGGTGCCTTCTAGTTGCTCGCCGAGGCCTGAAGAGGCGGGGTCGTTGCTGCTGGATGGAGAAGTTAGCTTTGGTTGAGAAGTTGAGGGGGAGGAGTATTGTTACTCTGGGAGGACACCCGGGTGGCGAGCATGGAGATGGTTTCTAGGTGTTTGATGTTTATGGGTGGATAAGGCCGTGCCAGCGAAGGTCGCGATGAGAAGGGTTGAAAGGAACTTCATGATTGAGTTGATTTGGTGAGGAATTAGGAATGGGGAATTGAAGTAAGAGGTATCGTTACTTATTTCAAGGCCAACAAGGGGAGAGCTGGGAGTTCGCTGGACGCAAGGGGGTTTATTCAGGTGCTGTACGAACGGAAGCAAGGTGTCGCAATGTCCGATGTCTGCTGAGAAAAGCAAGGGAGTGCAGCTGCTCGATGCATTTTGAATTATTGCATCTGGAGAAATATATGGCAGAGAAGGATCTGTACAATATAAGATTTTACAGTGCCCTAGCTGGTGTTGTGATAGACTAGACGTTAATAACCCCTTAAGTTTAGCCGCTTACGCATTTCCTCTCCTTCTAAGTCAAGATAAGATGTCTCTCGTCCCTGAACACACTGACCTGCGAAAGCAGAATACTTTTCCACCCATAACGCCCGTAACTAATACTACCGATGGTCCGAATAATGAATAAACTGATTTCAACGCTCTTGATTCTCCATTGTGGCTTACCTGCCATAGCAACGCTCCCCCGACACCATGGTGGCCCAATCACATATCCCCCTTCAACTAATCCACAGCGCACGAATCACAATTAGGAATTACGCCGACGAGGAGCTTGTATTCTCCGTTTCGGGGAATGCCCAAAACTCTCTGTTTCCCAATGAGCCCCCGACTGCTTCCAATCCCCCCTGCACTTTTTCAATAAGTCTTTCCTTCCTTCCTTCGTCCACCCTTGCCAGCCTTTTCCTCTTCGTGTCGAATTTTGGTCGTGGCCTCAGAAACGCTTCCATACCGATATATCTGCGACCCCCCGCCGTCCGGTCAAAGGGCACAAATCCGTCGGACGAGGTGAACAACTCCTTAGCAGCGATATGCACCTTGCTGAGCACTGTAACGCACTCGTCGCAGTACTGTACTCACACCCCCTTCTTCGGGCAGACTAGCAAAGCCTTGTTCCCGGTGCGGGGGGGGGTTCCTCCCGATCCAAACAGCGCATTCAAGTTGATGAATTGAATTGTATCCTCCCACGCACACCCGCAAACTTCTGCGTCACGGTGTTAAAGCGGATGGAACATGTCCGGAAGCTCCGGCCGCCACCCCATTTCGACCTACCGCCCAAGGGGTTACCCCTTCGGGTGCGCTTGCGTATTCCTACTTCCCCTGCTACTGGCGCTGACCGTGGTGGAAGTGTTCATCCCATAACACCTAGTGATTATTAATGGCACCGCCGTAAGAAAAACACCGGAATAATCGAAAATCTGAGTGTATAGCGGAGGAGGAGGAGCAAAGCTTTTGAATCCTAGATTGATTTCGGTCTCTATTACCTTCGCTGCTGTCTTCGGCACCCCTCCCAGAGGCGATTTCGGGTCGGGATCAATTCCCGACTACGGCATTATTTGTTATTTGTGGAAGACTGGGGCCAAATAAGTGCACGATATACACCATTCGAAGGATGGTAGGACGGCTGCGCGGTAACTCGCGCCGCGTGAATAGCAAAGAGACATGCTGTAGCTGACGCTATTGTTGCAGTGAGGACATTGGGGTCTTATTTGACCTCATATGGAAAAAGGACTTTCCCCTTCCCAAATGGCTCGATCTGACGTGGGCGTAGCGAGACAATGTGTAGGTATTTATCCTCGTATTGAATAGGATCTGTGATGCCGCTTAACTTGGATATTCCAGTGAAAAAAGTGCTTTTGAATCATGGATACTTATACAAGCACTCGGGAGGATGGATGAAGAGTTAACCGAAATGGTAGATTTGCCTATCGGCGTGGGGGAGAGGCTGTGCCTTCCGAGGGTGCAGGTATTAGCTTTGCCTTTCCTTGAAGATTTAGGAACGTCAAGTTATTACCATACGAGGATATCCATGCGCTTCGTACTCCGTTACATCTGGCCCGTCATTGTCCATCGGTAAATAATTGGCGCGAGCATCACAGCCATCATTGCACCTGTTGTTTCCTTAACGTGGTGCTGGGGTTAAAAAAAAAACTCATTCGTTACCGAGCGCGCAACTATCATCCGGCGCATTTCGCTTTCAAATGGGGTTTTCATCACAGATCGATCTGGGGGGGGGGTTTGAGATAATTTTTTTTAATTTTTCTAATTCCTTTTTAGAAGAGAATGGTAGGCGGGGGAGGGGCTGCTAAAGGGGAGCACTAACCGATCGTCATCCACTTCTGATAAAATCTAAGATAGACTGCGCTATTGTTTTAGGAGCAATATCATATGAAACCCTTTTTGTCCTCCTCCCGGGAGTCTGTGTTGCTGTCTTTTTACTCGGTTAGCGCCATTGTACTGTAAATAGCATGGTTCCTCATTCATTAGGCCCGGATACGTACTGTACGTAAAGGAATTGCGCCAATGCCGCTGGGTGCAGTGCCAGTGTTAGCCTTGTTCTTGGTAACTTAATCGCCAAAGGGTCCGAGAGTCCGTCCGGCGGACTCTGCAAGTATGCTTTTTAGATTTCCCTTTTCCTCAAAGATTTAAAGTAGGCTTTCTATTCAAAAATTCTTTTCTTTTCTTCCGCCTTAAGAGGCGGGGGGGTCGTGAGTGCATGGGTTCACTAAATGCTCCATCGACGACTAGAATAGAAGAAACGAATGAAGAGGAATTCCGAATACCGGGAATGTTTAAAATAAAATAAAAAAGACGTTCCTCATAGGCGGATTATCGTACTACCCACGGAAATTGTTTTGGAGGTGGGTGACAGCACAATGGATTGTGTTCAATGGTGAGAAAAAGCGATATTATACGGGGAATCAGAGACGTGAGGAAGGCGCCAACACGCCCTCTAATCTCGAAGGGCAAACACTCAGCGCTCGGATCCGACCCTCATATGAATACCTCGCTCGCTTGCGAGGTACACGTACATATCTCGCGGGGGGGGTGCCATATGAAATGGCTCTCAATACTTATTCCTTTCTGTAAACCCTTCCCCACTTGATGATGTTGTACCTCGTATGGTTCCCGTCCGTGCCTGATTAGGCCGGCAGTGGATTCACCTATGTTTTGCCATCAGGATGGAGAAGAGCAAAGTCTACCATGCCTGTTGGAGAGACAGAAAATTGTTTTTCCTGGAAAAACATCCCGCTCGCTGAGGACAAGGAGAGTGTGCTTTAGCGGGGGCATTCCAGGGGGGGAAAGAAAAGAAGGAGGCTCTCTTGTCCATTCGAAATACGCCAAAATAGAATAAAAGAAGAGAAAAGGATCACACCGGTCTTACTTAAGCTCTAACCTAGTTTCATCTACTGCACTCCAGGGTCAACATCATCCTTCTCCAGGGATTATGCAGTTGGGTGGTCAATGTAGGGGAAGTTTCTTCGCCACTGATCAGAGCCACGATCTCTGGGTGGAACCTCCTTTGACCCTCTGGCTTCTCCCAACTATATCTTTTATTATCCTCTATATGCTCCTTGGATCTTCTCTAATCCTCAACCCCACCTCTCCTCCGCTCCCTTTACTATATTTTACTACTGTACATTGTCAGAGTCCCCTACATCAAGGAAAGGAATGGACTAGAAAATTATTTCTTAATAAGGGAGATATGTGTCGGTGCCTATAGGTAAACACGTGAAAACTACCGACCCTATATGCCTGTCACGTATCATACGCTAGCATCGCATCGTGGCGTATCACAGGCTAGGTGTAAATGTATTCTTGAAATTAGAAAGAGTGGTGTCAACGAGTGATAACATATGCGCCATGGCTTTGTTGTAGCCCACTGAATGAGATCTTAGCTAATAACATAATGCATACGGCTAGTGGGAAAGGATACATCTGCTCGCGTGCCTCTTGAACGAGCCTATCTTTTAAACCCCTTTCAATCCTTCTCTCACGTGACTTAGCGAGCCAGAAAAAGTTATCATAGGAAAAAGTTCCTCTCACCCCGCGTTGCACCCCCATCTTGTCAACGAATTTAGGGGGGGCAACCAGTTGTTGTGGATCCTAGTATCCTTCCTACCCCCCCCCGGGCCCCTAGTTGCCACTAAGTTGGAACCACCCGAGACGAGGTCACAGGCCACTGGGCCAGCCGGCGGTGTGGGTTCATCCTCGGGGAGGGCTAGTACTCCTAACTACAAGCAAGTAGAAAATGTTAGGATCCAAAATGCCCTACAATACAGGAAGCTATGGGGGATCAAAGGCGACAGATGAGAAGGAGAAAAATAGAGAGGAACGATTCCGTTAGCTGAGCGAATCTTCCTACCACCGTGCGCGACTCGAACACTAAACCAGGGAGGATTAGTCATATCAAGATAACAAGATAAAAGAGGGATAAATACATCACCCTGTGCAACTAGATATTATACTAACAGCTTTTTATGGCACCGCCGTACCTTGATTTATGGCATCACAGGCATCCGAAGGGTCTCCCCACCGGCTTGGGAAAAAGGAGGAGGGAAAAGAAAAAGATGGTTGAGATGGTAACTTTATATAATATCTTTCCCCATAGCGTTCGGGACGAGACGAACCGAATGGCGTTTAGTCCTACTATAGGATCGCGCTGGCTCGGCTCGGCTCTGCAGTGGTAGACCAATTGGAAGCTTTCAGGATTAAGCTTAAGAGGCTTGGGTGTGGTGTTAGCCATAGAAAATCGCTCGCATTTATGAAGCAGAAAGAATTACCTGTATTGTGCTCCTCTACTCTCGATTAGAGCTTTATATAAGCTACTCACCCAGATGGCTCCCTCCTTTCCTCTTCTCTTTTGCTTTTTGCTAGTACTCCGTGACGGGCGGTACCCTATCCATTAGTCCGCTGGGGGAGTGGGCTTGGGTTTCCATGAAAGCCATTCTTTCCTCACGAAAACTCTCGCTTCCTAGTAGATCCGGACCAACCCCGAGCATAGTATCTGAAGCGATGTAGGGCGAACGTGATAAGATAATCAGCAGGGCGGATAGAGTGTTTGCGCTGCAGTCAGTCAGGTCCCCGAAATGTGAGAAGTGGCTTTGGCGGGGATGGGGACGGGGGAGAAGGAGACGCGAGATAAAAATCACAGTAGGGCAAGGCAGATTAACCGGTTTGCCTCAAGGTGGAAAAAGATGATGTGTTCGCGTGAAGAATTAGGAGAAGAGAAATTTGGGGAAAGCACTAGTGACTGCGCTACCAATGACAGCAAGGACAGCTTGGTGACTAAGCAAAAACACCCTGCGGACCACCGATGATAACTTAAGTTCTTGCGCAATGTAGAATCCAAATCAGGATACAAGACCCAACTCTGGTATGGCCCGCGGTCACAAGTTTAAAGTACAATTTTAGTTCTTGGCCCCCTAAGCTCTCCCGCTCCACTACATTCTGGGGAACTCATGAGGGGAGAAGATAGGAGAGCTTTCCCGGTGTTGGATTAATGTGTAGCTCATAGGCTAAGGAGATCTATGTAGTTCCACGCTTGCCTAATATACGCACTGCTCGTGGAGGAAAAGTGCCGGCGAATATAATCAAGATACTGGTGTTGTATTTGCCGTCAAGCGGCTGCTAAGTTAGGCTTGATTTGATCACGCAGACTTATCACGCACAATATTGGTTACCATCAAACGAAAGCAGTCGCACCCCTGCCAGGTGAAAACTCTAGATATTCCATGCAATCCAGCAAAAATTGTTTCAATTGCTTTTCATCCCCCCGGTGGATATCTGACCTAGCGACATTTCCCACTAGAAATACATCTGACTGCTTAGAAACCATATCCGTGATGGTTGCTAGCACATATGCTACCATTAGCAAAATGGGTCTCCCGACAAATCCACAGCGAATCCAGTTCGGCACAGCACACAAAACTTTTTTTCGATAAATAACATACGAACCGGCGCGATTGTCCCATATCTGCAAAGTCAGAGCGGGGGGACCCAAGACTGGGTTGGAAATTGCTTGGCTCTTGCCTGTCTGGAAAAGGAAATCTGCAAAAGAGGGGTGTCGAGCTCGCGCTAGAGAATAGTACCCAACGAAGGGTTACTCCAGTAGACAGTTTTTTTCGGTGATTCCGGAAACACCTTGAGGTAAGACTAGTCGGAAAATTGTTAAAACTGAGGAATATCTTTGTGAAAGCCATGCCTACCCACAGTGTTAGTCACAATGCCAAACCCATGAATGCATCAATGGCGGGGGGGACCAAACTCACCCAGGAACAATCTAGAGGCCTAGTTGTAGGAAACGCATCACGCACTCATGAACCAGCTACTCCGCGATCTTGCCGCGTTTCTGTGAATTCTATATATTAGCACCTTTGGTCAGACCTTCTACAAAACTAAGAGAGTCCTACTCGTTCAAGGACGGCTGTCCATAAACAATCCTGTCCTTTGTGACATCCAAAACCCGGCTAACCCTCCTCTTGGTCTTCTCAGAAGCCTTGAGCGAGAACGCCCTCTTCAACTTCTCCGTAGCCCCGTTCTTCTTCCCCCCCCCTTCCTTCTCCTCCTCCTCTCCCAATGGCTTTGGCTCCCATGGCAACTTCTCGGGCATCACAATTCCCTTCCTCTCGATCTCTTCGTCAAGGCGCGTTTCAATTCTCTGCAGCTTGACAACATTACTCAGTATCATTCGCCTACCCTCTACCAAGTCAATCTCGTTCTTGGTGATCTTGCTCATAGCATCTTCTGCCTCACCAATATAGAGGTTAATATTCATAACGTATGGATCCGCAATCTCTCTTGTTAGCGGGTTCCAAACCCAGATCTTTTGGAAGAGTTCAGATACGAGGTTCCGAGCGAGGCTGATATGCATTTCCAATTGCTGATGGGTTGGTAGATCCTGCGGATTATACATTTGTAGCGGGCGGTGTTTTGAGGGGGCGCGGAAGATGTGGTGCTTTAGGGGCGAGAGACGTGGTTGGTACGGAGGTGGTGGGGAGTCCTGCTCTTTCCCTTGGGTGACGAAGATTGGAGAGGCTTCCATTATGAAAGTATTGAGATTTGCGGTTTGAAAGAGGAGGTTTTCAAAGTGAGCGTTGACTCGGCCTTGGATGGGACTGGAAGGCAGGAGTGGTGGCTGCAGAGAAATCTCTAAATCAAGGGAAACGTTTCCTTTTAATGCGTTTAGAAGCAAACCTCTCCCGGTCATAGGTGTCGTCACCGTCAGGCTTTCGAGACCTGGGTAACCGAGGGGACGTCTATTAGACCAGTTGGTAATCACGTGTTCCCAGTATTTATTGAGCGTAAGGTAGGAATAAAATGAGAGTTAGATCAAGTCTCGTAATTTGAATCTACAGGGCTATCCTGATTCTACAGCCATCCTGATTACCTTGAAATCCGAAGTCAACCCTTATAGCGTCTTATATTGGTATCATCGGTCATGACGACAACAGCAGTCAATATATACAAGTTTCCTAGTCCAGCTCAGCCTTCAGATTTCCAACGTTCCAACATTCCATACTCGCTCTCACGCTAGCCCACATTCCAGAGATTCCTGCCATCCCTTCACTCCTGATACGATGATCATTCCCATACCGATACCAACCATTTCAACGGCAACTCCACTCCTCCGGACGACATACGTGTTGGAAATTATAGTTCAATAGCCGCCCTCTGAGGCCGCCGTGGTATACGCATGCACTAGTCAAAAGACACCCAAGCCATGAAAATGTCTTCGCCCCTTTTCTCGCTCCACACCTTTTCTTCCTGCACACAACTTTCCTCAATTTTTTCCCTTCATCAACTATCACAATCAATCAATGATCTTCATCTCCGCTTAATCGTTTTCACTCCACTGCTTAAAACCCTCACCATAAATCATTACCTCCGAGCCACTATTTTCAACAATACATCCCTTCCGAGTGACATTCCGTGACGAGTTTTCAAGTTCCCACATCACCTACTATACCATCTTGAAACAGCCCAACCAAATAAATACCCTCCTTTCTACCCGTAGCTCCCTCGTCGCTCTCTCTCGCGCTGCCCACCGCTCTTAGCTCCCACAAAGTAAATCAAGGAAACCTAGACTCACCTTGTCAAACCTGCCCTCGGGAGGAAAAAAGAAAGCTTAGGCGTAGAGAAAGAACATGTCCCCCTCACCTTTCTCGTTTCCTTCATCCCTCACGTCCCCCAAATACCGCTCCGAGCGCCTAACTTTAACTATCTATTTCAAACTCCTGGTGCTCCTTTGGCTGCTAACACTCCTACCAATTCCCTTCACTGCAGCGCTTCTCACCTCAAAAACCCGCAGACAAGCACTAGCTCTTCACGGGATCTCCATAGGGGTACTAACACTAATCACTATAGGCTGCGTTCTGTATTATTACTACTCAGAGGTCGGGATAGAATTGGAAGACTTGGAGGATAGGAGACAGATCGAGAATGGTGAGGCCAAATTGGAATGGGGAATGCAGATCATTTTCGAAGAGTCTGAGGGATCTTGGAGAAAAGGGGGGAAAGAAAGGAATGTGAGATTGGTCCCACTGGTTAAGGTGCCCGAGAGGGTGTGGGTTGATGGGCGGGGGAGGATGTGCTAAAGTGTGATTATTCATAAGATTTGTGGGAATCCTTGACCAAGAAGATAATTATAATAGAAACAAGGTATAATTAGCTTGGGAAGTGAGCGCGTATGTATTCACTTGTCTGGCTGATACCATCTTGGCATGTTGCAACCTCCTTTGGTTTTTTTTGGCGACGAAGAATGAATTGTGGTTTCCCGAAGAGAGCATTTCTAGTCTCGTTTGAATTGTTTCATTGAAAATTTATACCGAAGGGAACCCAGTACTGTGTCCCCCAAACCCAGTTCCCTCAACGATGCTTTCCATTATCATCTAGAACATCCATACTCCTCCATAACTCCTGAAAATTAGCAGGTATATTCCTTTAGCCACAAGTACAGTACTCATCGCTAACATTGCTCGCATCTATCTTCCCATCTTACTTACCTTTTGCCGAAATATAGATAGATGAAGTAAATCCTGAGCCGGGATCAGAGATGGGTCCGCTGATACATATCCTAGGATGGTTTATATTCACCGCTAGGATTATCTGAATAAATGAAGCCAGCTGGATAACTAAGGCGTGAACTAAGGGCTGATGATTTATGGTACGATAAAGAGCGAAGCCACCAGACTATTCACCTAAATGCCCAAACAAATCACAACTAGCAATTAAAGCACACAACTCAAGCAGCCTCACGTGGAAATACCGCGATGCCAAAATACTTTACTAAGAGCCTACTCCCCCGCCCAATTCCTATATTCGAGTGCGACAGTAACTTGGACCTTAGAACGATAGGGTTATGATACTTGAGCTTACTCGGCCGCTGCCCCCTTTGAGGAACATCACTACTGAGCCAACCTTTTAATCTACTTGGCTACAGTGTGCTAGCGCTCGAAATAAACCTTGCTGGGTATTTTGGAGAACTGCCAAACACTTTGGTTAGGTTAAGTATCTTTAGCGAAGCCGATTTATAATGTGTGATTAGGGTGCCGACTGGTCTGGAAGGCCTTTGGGGGTTCAGGTTTCCTCAAGTCATCGCGGGATTTTTTTTAGGAAAGGGGGGATGTGTTTGCCGAGGTGGTCTTCGAAATCGGTGGACTTTGCTGGAATGGATTCGGGAGGTCTGTCGTCAAGAAAAGTGATCTATCGGAGGTGGTACTTGTGTTCGCGCTAGGAATGAGAGAGAGAGAGCTTGAGATAAATAATTGGCTTCCGAGTGAATTACAAATTCTTAAAGTTATAAACACAAGGGTGGAAATATAGCAATTTTTGTGACAAACACCACGGGTCCCAGGGTGCAACGGTGCGTCTCTATTTTCGACTGCTGTATTAACACCAACCCCCCGATTCTTTAGAAAGATCCGCATCTTCTGAGCACTCCAGATATCAGCCGACAGATACAGCTGCTTCCGCTCCTAATGGTAGTGTAGCTAATATTAGCTCTAGAATTTTCTAGAAGTAGTCCCATCGCCTCCTCGGCCCCATTCGCTGTTGCTAGACACGGCGCCGTCAACTTAGAGTTATCCTTAGTACTCGCACCAACCCTCTCACCGTTGATCAAAGGTTAGGCGGCATCCCTATGGCCTGGTATAGTGGACGTATAGAGCGGGAAAATCCTCCTCCGGTTCGTTAGACTGACTTAGACCTAGGAACTTTTAAGGGCTTTATCGTCTCGTCGCGACGTTCCCTCGCAGCGATTAGCAGCGGTGCGCATTGGCGATGGTCTGTTAGGTTAGCCTGAAAGTCGTGCCACCCTGTATGCTTGGATCAAGTCATCATCATAAGAGCATCCCGGCGGCTGTGGAACTGAGGAGTGCGGGTTACGGCAAACGCGAGGATCTTCATCCGAATAAGGTCCTAGATCTTTGCGCGGGCTTCGCACTCCACGACGCAGCAAATTGTTGCTCGCTGGCATCGTGCTAGGATCTCGTGTCGAATATTCAGCCGATGGGGAAGTGGCTGGAGGCTTGAGAGAAGCCGCAAGGATAAGGGGGATTGGGTCCTGTCCATCACCTTCCTTCGGTCATCAGTAATTCCGAGGTTTAGCCCGCTGGGTAGGAAGAGGAGAGGTATTCTGGGGTCATGGTTGAGGTGCTGGTTGGCCAGAGCGGAATGCCGAGGGTAGGCACTGAGAAGAGCGCGGTTGGCATGCATTCCCGGTCACGTGACATTGCGAATGTGAGTCGATTACCCGGTATGATACTCGAGTACTGAGTCACGAACGGTGCATTGACGCCACATTCGGACATTGGGAGTCCATGAATTTTTGGGATGATAGGGTTCATGGGAATAATGGCGGCAGCAGCGGGGGATAGAACGTTTGTGAGGCTAGTCAAGCGCAGGGACTTAGGCAGAGGAGATGGTGGATTGGAGTAACGATGAGCAGGAAAGTACGCTACGGGAAGTGGCTTTAGCAGAAATGAGGACAGAAGAGAAGGAAAGGAGAGATAAGGGTCACACTTGGACGAAGCAGGTTGTTTTCGTCGGGTGAAATAGGTGGTCTTCGCGTCTAAGGTATTGGAGAGGGAAGGATTAGTCTAAAGAACCCCCATCGTATAGCTAATGACTAAGCAACGCCCCCCCTTGCTGCCCACTATCCGACACCAGGAAATCAAGCATTTGTTCACACAAATAAGTTAACAAGCCTTCAAGACACTCAGGTTTTCTCGTGAGTGGTGGTAAGATGAGGGTCACCTGCGTTGATGCCCTATTAAATCTAGAACGAGCCTTCTATGTTTAAATAGGGGGCTTGTTGGGCTCAAGCGGTACAACTCACGCTTTATCACTCGAAAGTCATAGTTTGTTAAGCCCTTAAGGTTAGCGATCGGCGGGGTATAGTAGCAGAAAGGAATGAGAACATTTCTTTTGCTCCCGTTGTCTTAGAAAGGCTGCTGTAGGCCCTAGGAGTTATAGACTTTTTAGACATTGACTCTAGTAAGATATGCTTTCCCTGTTTGGTGCCTTGTGAGCAAATTTTTTTCTTTCTAGCAAAGCAAGGTAGAGATAGTGCTTAGCGAAGGATATAGGATTCGTAAACAGGGGCAGGATAAATATACGTTGTTGGAATAAAATCCGCTCGATGCTGTACTAGCTAGACGCCTAATCATCTGATTCCGTATAATATCAGATCGCACTTCCCAAACTCGTAGTACAGTACATAGGTAAGCGGGTGCGACAAGGGAGAGTTATGGATCAATTACAAGCAAATTTTGGCAAGGCTGGCATAGCGACTTTGTCAGTGCGATATCTAGCCGTCTAGACTACTATAGTCACTGTCCGGCATCTACAACATTTGCCCAGCGAAGTATTAGAAACATGAGAAACTACACATCGACAACGTTATACTTTACCTATAGGCGATACCGGATCTCGCTCCCCCTGAATTACTCTTCATCATACACACGCATCTAGTTCTTTCCTAAATTTCTTCCCTGCCTTCCGTTCCGTTCCACCCCACCCCACTCAGCTCGACCGGGGGGTATACGGCCAGGATAAGTGCAATACAAATGGTGCGGAAGAGGATGTTCCCGCATGGCGATGCTCGTGCGAACACAGTGCCCGCTCCCTCGTCTCTCCCGGTTGGGAAATGGAAGTGTTTTGGCAATTCCGGGGGCGGATGACGCTCATGAAATTTCAATCATCCTCATGCTTGTTCCCTCTTCCGACCCCGCTCTCTAGCTAGCTCTCGATAGATACTAATTCCTAGAATATTCAGGTCCACATCTTCTCAAAATACCGTACCATATACCCGTATGCCTTAGCCGGAGGCGAAGCAGCTGCTGTCAGGGTAAGAGCAAGGGGGGGGGTCAAGGTAGGCTAAGGTAGTGCAGAGCAAACCAAACTTGGTCTCGGTGATGACCACTCCACTTACCCATCTAGCCTCACCTGTGCCCGGTGCGGGGCGGCTCAGATACTCTACCATAGGTGGTTCTGAACGGGGGTGTAATGGGGATCCGGAAGGATTATCGTAATGGAGATGGAAAGGTATGACTGATCGGTAGGAGCTTGGTTGTGTACTAAGTGCTACGGGGGGGGGGGCTAACAGTATAATTTGGCTTATGGGTACGGAGCCATAATATGGAGGGCCGATCGATAGACTAACTGACTGAGACTCCAAATGTGGAATATTTCTTCTGGCCAGTTTTTTCCTCGCCTTGCTTTTCTGTCTTTCTATTTCATCCCTTGCTTCCCAAAGAACAACATGTTCTAATGGATCACCGTTTGTTAATGAGGATCTGGACGAAAGAGTAGCTCTCAATAGTGTAAAATCATTCTACATGAATAGTGTAATTAAGACTCATAAGGAGTGAACGTGACCACACCGTCCACCCCACGGAATGGTAGCACGTCCCTAAATGTCCTGCGCTCATCCCATCGGCTTAATATGGTAGACTCTCTTAGTATTCACACTTTCCTAGCCAAGGAGTTAATTGATGTGGAACGTACTTGTGTGTAATCTTTATGCCACTATTTGGCGTGACCTGCGTCTGATAACGCGAATATATCGTTGCGAGTAATAGTTTCATTTCTAGGATAGATAGACTTCGTGGGTGATAACTCGTAAGCATGGGTCCTACGCCAAATCGCCGAAACGACATTTCATCTCACTTCGGCTGAGACCGCGACAGCGTTGAATTACGGGGCATCGGGAACCTACTGTCTTCCCAGACAATTTCTCCCACCACTGCCAAAGGCCCAAAGCCTTGTCTCCATTGTTCGGATTCTTTGTTTTTCTTGCGCCAACTGATCGGGGGTTGACTGGCCTTCGGTGCCGCAGTTGATCAACCATCTTTCCGGAAGGAAGCTATTGACATCTCCGGGCTCATCCCTCCGCCCGGTCTCTACAGCGAAGACTTCGTCACGGTGGATGCCGTAGGCCAATGTCCCGATGGTGGTCCCTAGAGTCCGCGGTAAGCGTTAGAACATCGCCGTCAGGGACGAGTCTTACCGGCCGGAATGAATTTCCCTTCAACAACTCTTCCATTTCTGTGACCGCTAATACTATCGGTGGTCATGGAGGGAGGGACAACTCGCGGCAGTGTAATGGGAATAGCTGTATATACCCGTAATGTCTCCTTGAGAACTGCATCGAGATACGGCAGGTTTAGAACCTTTAGAATTGTTTCGTGAGGGAGGCATTGGATATCCATTGAATGGGGCCAGCTGGAACTGGACTTCTCCGCTGATTTGGGGAAAGCATCGAGCAATTCAGAGTGCAGCCTCTTTCGAACGTTTCTAGATTCTGCGAGCGATAGCTGGTACATCAGAAATGATAAAGTGTCACCTTATATTTGTTAGCGAGACGGTTGTACTCTCCCTGCTGCATGGGTTTGATTGACGGATTTGGAAATGTCCAGCCTAGCGGAGCAAGAAATTCTGCCACTAGAATGTTGATGACAGTTTGGGGGAAACATTAATCCTGTTAACATACCAGTCGTATCCATACCCGCTAACATTTGGTCCTGTAGAAAAACTATTAGTCACTAGCACCAAACAAAATCTAGAACCACAAGGAAGCTATCGGAGCATCCAAATTTAGATTCTATTGTGTCTTATTGCTCCGGTGGTCGGACTGGGGGTTTCCGCTTGTTTCGGTGACAACCCGCCAAAGGGTGAAAAAAATAATAAATCACCTACCATTATCTCACTAACGGCACCTTTATCGCTCCAAACCCCTTCAGTACTACTATCCTCTTGTACAAACCTTGCAAGTCTCCCAGCAACAGTATCTTCACGAGAATTTGATTTGACATCCATATATGCATCCCAACCCCACTTTTGAATCCGACTCACCATCTCCCAATTTTCTATCTTTTCTCCACATAGCCAACCCCAGACCTTCCCCGTGTAGAATAAAAGCCACTCAAGCACATTCATAACCAACGGGAACTCAATGTACATCCAAACCTGAGTTCTTCGGGTGCGGGCGAATTGTCCAAGAACAATCTCGCGATGTGCTTCGTTTCCAGCGAGAGTCTTCATAGAAGCCTCCAATCCAAATATCTTCCCACTGACAACGTCTGTCGCGTAAAATGTGTTGGCATTATAAAGGTCAACTCTCCTATCGCTTTCCACGAAACCCAGATAATCCTTGACGGCCTTGAGCACCTTTCCCGTTTTTGCTTCATCTTTGAGCACAAACGATAGAGAATAGGTTTCCGACAGGGCCTTTCTCCTCCATCCGTGCTCTTCGCGGGTGCAGCTGGTGAATGTATTCTGAGCCCCAAAGTGCGTGAAGATGGAGTATAGGGGGGTGTATTTTGTATATTGAGGGGAAGAGTAAACCTCCTTGATCGCTTGGGGGGAAAGAACCGAGACTTCGGTGGGCGATATCCGAACTATTGGCCCGTACCGTTTGTGCAATGAATAAGTCCCGACCGTCCTTCGGTTGAGCGCTGAAAAGAAGTTTATGTAGTGCGGGGTTAGCGCCGTCACCGGTGGCCCGGGAATGTGTGATAGCGGGGAGAAAAAGATTTTGGAAATGACTCCCCAAACGATGAGCGCCCCCAAAGCGCATATCGCTGCGGTCAGATATTCTGTCTTGGATATTCTATTGAGAAAATATTCGCCGTCAATCATTGTCACGAAAAAGTAGCGACCGGAGAGGGGGACGATCGATGGCTTGCTTCTTTTAAGGCTTTGCTGGAACACCGGCACTGAGGCTCTTATAACTTTAAGCGAGGCCTCCGGTCAGTTATCGAGGCGGACATTTTAGGTGACCTTATCACAACCGAGAACCGAAGTGATAAGCCTTTGTGACACAAAGCCCAGAAGCACTAGCCGATTTCAATCGAACTCCAGTATCGGAACAACTGGGGCACTAATTTGTATCAGCCCTGACGTCGAGGGGTTCGGATACTGTACGAAAAATCTTCTAGACTGTGAAACTGTAGCACTGGTATTTATGGTACAGTATTCCCAATGTCGAAAAATCTTTAAAAGAACTGCTCTTGACTACCACTCGGACTCCAGGAAAAGTACCAAGTTTTTGGGGGCATTCAATACGGGTAGTAGTCCTTTTTAAAAATGATTTGACAGTATGAGTACGAGAGCTCATACCACCTGTGACCTATTTTAGGTCGAAGGGCAATGCGGTACCATATCGACAAGCAACCTTAATTTTTTAGTTTTCTTAATTAGAGCAGTTTCTTCTACTCGTACTATAATAGTAAATTTAGTATCTAGAGGCGCTCAAATAAGATGGGTAAAATTCTGGCCGGCTAAGGCAGAGAGTGACATTTTTTTCTCAGCATTCCCCCGCCAATTCTCTCCACGCATCACAGCAGATATGATACTAATTTTTGCCTTTTATATTCGAACTAGAGACGCCACTTAGCGGGCCGAGGGATATGCCTGACGTTCTTTTACCCCCCAGAAATTAACCAAATCAGGCTGGGTGGGCCAACGAAGGGGGCGGATTTTACGGAGGTACCGGGCATATTCCAGTAGTGGGGACACATGAGCTCTGGCTCTGCGGTCTTTGGTCACGATGAGACGCCGTCACCGTCACTCGGTTTGAGGCTCTGCTATGCCCAGTACAGCACCGGTACAGCACGCAAAGGACACAAATACCTGAAACACGCAAGACACTTATTCTACGAGTACGAGGACTGAAATAACCCGAAACGAAACACTCGTGAACAAACCTCTCGATGTTCGACCCGATCTTGAATCACAAACTATCCCTGCTGCCTGTGGGCAGATCCCTATAAATCCTACAGACCAGAGCATGTCCATTACCAACTTAGAAAACAAAAAAATTACTCGCGGCATTCGACAGTACGTTCTTTCACCAGAAAAACAAAGGAAGAGGAAGAAAAAAACAAAGGCAAAGACAAAATGTTATCCGGAAAGCCTCAGAAGTCACCCGCCGGTGCAAAACACTTTTTACAATTTTCCCGCATTTTGAATCTCAGCCCGGCGATTCCACCTCCCGATTCCAGCGGGAGGACACATTGGCCTACTAGGCGAGAAGCGAGAGGGAACTGGTGGGCCCCAGAGTGCATTTCTGAAAAGAGGATAGTACTACGAGTGAAAAGAAGGAGGGGGGAAGGGGTGAGGGGGGATAGCATGTGGGGAGGCATGAGAGGTGTTGCATAGCTGGATGTGTCGGGCTTTATTTTTTTTCTGTATGGCCGATGGATGGGCCAATGGATGGAGGCAGTAATGGTTCGAAGTGTGATATGATGGGGGGTTGGACAGAAGCCGGGGAAGACCTTAGGGGTACGGTGACGGGGAGAGCTGGAGCGTTTGCATCAAATATAATAGAATCTCGGGATTTTTTCCCACCTAATGACTTTCTTTGTTGTGCGGGGCTTCTTAGCCTTTCCTCATTCCTCTTTGACTATTGGCACTGCTTGATATTGGAAATCTTGAGATGCTGCTCGATAGTTTTCGGAAATGCGCTGGATAAATCCGCCGGGGGGAAAGCGGAAGGAAGGCTGGGAAGCCGGAAGAGAGCGTAAGAGAGTGGATGCCTGGAGGCGATGAACAGTTGGGAATTTTTCCGCGCAACCCCCGGAATTAAGCAAAAACATGGCCGAAGAGCCTTGTCATAGCGGGCTAGTACTTCTTAGGAACGCTGATTTTGTTTCTGAATCGCGAGATTAGCATTGACTGATAGCGAATTGAACGATTTTTTTATTATTTTTGTGAATAAGTTGCTGGATGGAGTTGTATGTTTCATAGAAACAAAAAGGCTTGCTCCCATCCTGTCTCCTTGTTCAACTATTTGATCCCCTAACACATCCGGCATAGTGAATCGTACAGTACCTGCTGCTTGGTTGTCCAAGGAGCCGCCAGACCACTCGAGCCTGATCTCGTGGCCTGTACTCCGGTACCACCAATCTTTCCCCCGACGTGTCAAAGGATTGCCTGTGCATGAGAATGCAAAGGGTTAGAATTGGTCCATTCTTTTACCTGCAGATATCTCTTGCATAGTGAGGCCCCTGCAACGGAGGGGAAATGGCATGTCTGTCAATACGATGCAAGCGGAATCAGTGCGAATAGTGCACGTAACACCTCATTAGTTTCACATTTGCCTGGACTTGCCGACTTTGGGTTCGGTCGCCGGTCTTCGAGGAGTATTCCCAATTGCGATGCCGACTCTGTACTGTATGCAAAAAAGCACTTGGAGGGCATTTCAAAGTTTTGCGATTATAATACGAAAGGCTTCCCACGTTTGACGAAAGGAATTGTATGCATTAAGGATAGGGAAACTGTAGTTATCAAGACCCGGAGGTCTGGTTGGAAAAATATCTGGTGGTTTATAAACTACGGGCGGCTAATATTGAATGATTTTAGTGGGAAATGGCCATTTGACAAATGCCTGCGCCAAGGGGCTGTAGCTTGCAGAAGATACATTCCTGGCATTGCGCCGGCAAGCCAGAGTAGCAGGTAGTAAATGGCATAATAGGCAAGGGTCTCGCACTAATGTCCCATTCGGTGGGGCTTTTAGGCTGTAAATTACCTGGAATTCATCGATCGACCATTGGTTTCGAGCCCTGCCCAGCTGTTTTTAATGTGGAAATGACTTAACAGTACCTGACCTTCTGCATCCTATTATATAACACATCCACTCCCTCCCAGAGAAGTAAATTTCATCAACACAATCATCACCCACGCCTCTCTCTTGTCTTCTCCCAGCCTAACGAGCAACATGAATATCTCGAGATCTCGAGAACCGAACCCCTCCCAAATCGTCAACTATAAGAATGTGAGCCGCAGTTATAACAACACCTGGAACAATCATGACACGCGGGTAACAGAGGAGAGGCTCCACATTCTCGAATGGTTATCTCCATTAGCTCCTCGGTTACGGCATTGCGATGTTAGAAAATCCCAAGTGGAGGGAGTAGGCGATTGGCTTTTGAGAACGGAGGAGTTTATAAATTGGAATACTGGTGAGGATGGGGTGGCTAGTCCAGTCCTATTTTGCTATGGGGATCCTGGGGTAGGGAAAACACACATCAGGTATGAACCAAAATTCTCTTGGACAAACGGGGGTGGCTAAAAAGTAGTATCTTTGCGCAGCTCTTTGGTTATCGAAACACTATGCCATCAGAATATTGGGAAACAGGTCGCCGTCGCATGCCTATATTGCGACTTCAATGCCCACAAGGAACAGTCCATTGCCCACATGTTAGGGGCCATCCTCAAGCAAGTCGTAAGCGGTTGGGAACACATTCCGCCGGATATCGAGGCCGCATTTCAGAAGTCCAAAAACAACTTTGGTGGCCGAGAGCTCGAATCGGCTGAAATCCTCAAGCTACTAATCTCGACTCTGCGAACCTTGGAACGAAGCTATATTTGCATCGATGCATTGGACGAGTTTCCACAAGATCATCGACGAGAGCTTTTCAAATCATTAGAGTGGATCACACGGGAATCACCGGGAACTCGTCTATTCATGACCGGTCGGCCACATATTCGGGAGGAGGTGGAGAGATATATTACCAAAAGGGCAGACATCCGAATCATACCAAATGAGGAAGATATAAAAAAATATCTTGACAGGAGATTAAGCAACGATACGCAACCTAGGGCAATGGATCAGGATTTAAAAGCAGAGATCCTTACGACTATTCCGAAAAGGATTTCGGGAATGTATGTGACGATATCCGGGCACTATGTACATTATTGAAAGGCCATCTACTAACAAGTTTCCAGATTTCTACTCGTTTCGTTAAGCATGAATGAAATATTGGCGCGGTCAACCATCCGCGGGCGGAGAAAAACAATTAGAGAGATGACCAGTGGCGTGGGAATGGCTGGCGCTTATGACGCAACGCTGGAGCGGATTAAGGGACAGGGCGGAGACAAGGCGAAACTGGGGATGGAAGTTCTAATGTGGGTTTCACAATCCGAGCGGCTATTAGGCCCAGAGGAATTATGCCATGCGCTTGGAAGGAATCGAAGAAGATACGACCGAGCTGGACCCCGAAAATATTCCTGCAATAGAAATATTGATAAGCTGCTGCCTGGGGCTGGTTGCCTTGGACGAGGAGGGGTCAAGGGTGCGGTTGATACACCCGACACTCCAGGAGTACCTCGGTGGACGTCCCGATCTCTTCGGCAGTGCTCACTCGAAAATGGCAGATATTTGTCTCACATACCTGAACTTTCGGAGCATTAGGGACCTGCCACCTAGCCTCCGAGAAGCCCCGGTCACGGCACCGTTCCTCGATTATGCCTCTTGTTACTGGGGAGTGCATGCTAGAAAGGAATTGACTGAAAGTACAAAATCACTTGCACTCAAACTTCTCAACCGGTTTAGTCACCATGTCGCAGCCAGGATGCTTCTACTGAGCCAGGGGTTAGGAAACTATGAATTGCCCTCCGGCTCTGGGGATAGCAGGACCAGTGGGTTGCACGTTATCGCATGTTTTGGGATCACAGAAATCGCTATAGCCATGATCAAGTCGGGTGGTTGGGAGGTGAATAGGAGGGATTACCGGGATTATACTCCACTTATGTGGGCCGCCAGAAACAACAACCCAGAGGTTTGTGAGGCCCTTCTAGAATTCGGGGGGGCGGATCCCGAAATAGCCGACAACGGAGGTCAGACACCGCTCTTCGCAGCATCACAGGAGGGGCATGAGGGTGTAGTGAAGTTACTCCTCGAGCGCAATGAAGTCAATCCGGATTTATCTGATAGTTACGGCCAAACACCTCTATTCCAGGCCGTTTCGGGTGGGCACGAGGGAATAGTGAGGCTGCTCCTCGAACGAAAGCAAGTCAATCCCGATTCATCTGATAAGTATAATCGAACACCACTGTTGGAAGCGGCTTCGGGTGGGCACGAGGGTATAGTGAAGCTACTCCTGGAGCACAAGGAAGTCAATCCCGATTCATTCGATAATGACGGCCAAACGCCTCTGTCAAAGGCGGCTTCGGGTGGGCACGAGGGTATAGTGAGGCTACTCATCGACCGCAAGGAAGCCAATCCCGATTTATCTGATAGTTACGGCCAAACACCTCTATTAAAGGCGGCTTTAGATGGTCACGAGAGTATAGTGAGGCTACTCCTCGAACTCAAGGATGTTAATCCGGGTGTATCTAATAGCCGGGGTGAAATACTGCTGTGCTGGGCGGCTTCGAATGGGAACGAGGGTATGGTGAAGCTACTCCTCGCACGCAGCGATGTCAATCCCAATGCATCTGATAACGAGGGCCAAACGTCTCTATCGAAGGCCGCTCATGGTGGACACGAAGTTGTAGTGAAGCTACTCCTCCAACGTAGCGAAATTAATCCGGGTCTACCCAACAACTGGGGTGAAACACCCCTGGAGATGGCGGTTAGGAATGGGCACGAAGGCATAGTGAATCTACTCCTCGAACGCAAGGATGTCAATCCCGGCGTATCCAACAACTGCGGCGAAACACCACTGTGCTGGGCGGCTTGGAATGGACACGAGGGTATAGTGAAACTGCTCCTCGAACGCAAAGAAGTCAATCCTGACTCATCTGATAACGGTGGCGAAACACCGTTGAGCTGGGCGGCCTGGAATGGGCACGAGGGGATAGTGAGGTTACTCCTCGAACGCAAGGAAGTCAATCCTGATTCGTCTGATAACGACGGCCAAACACCCCTAGCGGTTGCCGCTAGTAGTGGGCACGAGAGCATAGTGAAGCTACTCCTCGAACGCAATGAAGTCAATCCTGATTCATTTGATACCTGCGGCCAAACACCTCTCTCGAAGGCGGCTTATAGTGGGCACGAGGGCATAGTGAAGCTACTCCAGGAAAGACGCAAGGAAGCCAATACCGAATCATCTGGTAACGACGGCCAATCGCCTCTGTCGGAAGCGGCTTCTAGTGTACCCGACGATGTAGTGGAGCTAGTCCTCGAACACAATGAAGTTAATCCCGAATCTTCCGATAACGGCGGCCGAAAACCACTGTGGGGGGCTTGGTGTGGGAACGAGGGTATAGCGGAGCCAGTCTTCGAATGTAAGGAAGTTAATCCCGACTCTCAGGATAATGGCGACCAAACCCCCTTCCCATGGGTGACCGGGGACGGGCAAAAGGGCTTAGTTGTGCTGCTCCCAGAACAGCTTGGCGCTGCTTCCGAAGACTTAGACACCCCCGGTGGGGGAGTCCACTCCCCGGCTACTAGTTTGTCAGGTGGCACTCCTTCCCCAGGAATTGCCCCCGGGCCACTCAATGAGAACGATCGGAAGTGGAAATCATACACACCCGGCTATAACTCCCTGGATCCCTTGAACATATCCCCCCAGAACGCCCCCAATACTGCCATTAATACCACGAACTGTAACTGCAACCCCTTCAGACTGGCCTTTATTTATCTTCTGCTTTTTCTATGTCCAATCCCCCCATTGGTCCTTCGGAGCTGTCTGGTTCTGGTATTCTTCGCAACCTTGTTGAGATTCCTTTGACCCAAACCCCGGTTTCTTGCTCACACCCCCTCTTGTCCCGCATATGTTCAGTACTTCTCGCCTTACTCGCAAACGCAAGACGTTTGTGAACACAACTGGTATTGCATACGGGCAAAAAATCGGCCCGAGCCTCAGGATTTTGGTGTTATGCAATAGCAGTTGTGTCCACAAATGCCATGCGTTTGCGAGTACGTTTTTTCTCTCGTTCCTCTTTTTTTCATCATTCTCCTTTATTTTACTCTAGATCTATTTTACTATCTGTGCGATGGCGCTAAAGATATAACAAGATAGAGCAGGATATGGTAGATTAGATGGCTAAAGTAATAATTATGATACTGTAGACAATCCAATAATTTTCACTCTCCACAACCCAGAAGCCTCAGCCGTGCTCATGACACATAGCAACTCCAGTGATAGCACAGCGCCCGCCATTCCATCATGCTATCTCACCTCATTCTCATTCTCATTTCCTCTCTTTTTCCTTTCCTTTCCTTTCCTCACTCCCCACCCAAAACGCAGAACTATGTGCGCTGCCGGGGGGTGCTGGAAGGAAGTGCGGGGGGGATAAAAACTTGCCAACAGAAAGAACAACAACTCCCTGGTTTCTCCCGTAGGACTGTTTAATGCTGCGGAAGCGAGTGTGGGTTTGTTGGTGTGAGGTGACTGTTGGAGAGTTTGAGGACGTAGCTACTCTCATTAAGGGCGAAGGTATCAATATTTGTGGGAATTGTGGAGAGCTACTCATTGTGGCTAGGAGGGTGGAGGTCAAGGATATTATTGGGAGGGAGGATGCGTGGGTGAGAATAGCCTGTGGCTGTTGTTATTGTGCGTTGCGGTGTTCCCGGGCTGGACATCCGGCACGGTCTTCATCACTCCCGGTTGGTAGAGTGCTCGTACGGGTGTTTCCTAGCAGCTACTGTACTTTTATTGCAGTTACCGGAATTAGTAACAGACTTAGTTTCCCTTGCTCGGGCGGGCGCAAGACTAGACGTTGTGCTAGGGTATTATATTTGGGGGTTGCTGTTACCTGTACTCGAGTACTCGTACAAGTACGGCACGTTAGCCGCATGTTGTGCAAGCACACTTGGTAATCGTGTTTCTCTCGCTTAGTAATAAAGGCAAGGTACCTTTTTGAATGATGGAACCGTAAATACTTGTATGCCAAACGAATCTATCACCTAAAAATTAAATGGTTACCCTTAGGAGGCTCTGCTACTAGCAATAGTATTTTAGCCGTTTAGGAGGCGTAGATAGTCACCGGTGATGATGGACGACGAAACGGTAATCGCTAAAGGAAATGGCGACAACTGAAACGAAACGCCAAGAGTTCACTCAACCAAAACACGATCGCAACTCAGGAGCAGGGAAATCCCTCGGATTCAACACGTCCCTTCTAACACGGTAATGGCAGGAGTAGATATAACCATAACAAAGTCCCCCGGCCATCCTATGGATCACCAAACATTCCCACGCTATTTCACGTATGTCTCCCCTTCCCCTTTACTCACTCCCGTGCTAACAAATGAAAAACAAACTCCCACTGTTCACACCCTCCCGGCATAAGGCCTTCATGCGCCCGGCTCTTTCACGCTCCTATTACAGCTTTCCTGGCAGATGCATCGATCCAAAACTCAACATTCCTCCGGCCGGAATGCTTTCCTGAATGTTAAAGCGCGCTCCCGAAGCCAACTCACACTTCCGAAGCCAAAGCGCGTTCCCAGAGATATACCCACAGCGAAACTACCGTGAGGGCATACCGCATTGCTTCCGGCGCATCGATTTTAAGCGCATATCCGAAGCGTTTGTCGGAACGATAAATGGAGAAGCTGCGCGTGCGCCCCCGGTGGGCTGGGCATGCCGAGTAGCATCAATGACTTCCCAGGACAGAAAGATTCATTCCATTGTATGCGTGGAGGGAGAAAAAAATAAAAAAAGGGAAGAAGGGGCGGTGCGAACGGGATGAGGGTGGCTACGGGAGGGGCGGCTGCAATACCGGTGCTGCAAGTGGATTTGTTAAGTACCATGAACGTGGTATAGTATTCTAGGTTGTTGAAAATGAATTTTTATTGGACCGTGTATTATAAGCATGTATTTCGCTATCCAACCTATTATACCCTACTCTATCCTATCCCGTTATCGGCTGTACTGCTCTAGTAGTGCATTGCATGTAGGGCGGGGTGGATATAGAGAAAGAAGAGCGGAAAGAGAGAAAGGACAAGGCGAGAAACGTATAGATTGGAGGCGGGGGAATACCGGTATGTAAGGAGAACAGGGGTGAGTCAAAGGAACCCGCGCAAGAATGCGAAAAATACCAGAATCAAGAGGCAGTAAAGGGCAAATGGGGGGATTGGGCACAGGGAAAGCAGAAGGTAAATAAAGGCCAATCTATGATGGTTGCAGTTACAGCCCGTAGTATTCGTCGAAATATGCAAGTCTTTTTGGGTGGATATGTTTAAGGGGTCCACGGAGTTGCCACTGGGAATATGTGATGGGGCAGGAGTGCCGCCCGGCGAACTGGCGGCCGGGGGGTGGGATCCCTCGTCGGAGGCCACCGGGGCGTCGGGGCAGGTGCCGGGACGTTCTGGGAGGAGTACCACTACAGCCTGACTCCCAACCCTGGCCGCGCACAAGGGCGGGGTTTGGCCATCATTACCTGCTGAGTCGGGATCGACTTCCTCACAATCAAAGAGTAGTTTTATTATACCCTCGTGCCCATTCCGGACTGCCCACCACAGTGGCGTCTCGCCGGAGTGATTCGATGAGTTAGGGTTGACATCCTCGCGTTGGAGGAGTAGCTTCACTATGCCCTCGTGCCCACTCCTAGCCGCCACCGCCAGTGGTGTCTGGCCGCCTTTATCAAATGAATCAGGATTAACTCTCTCTCGTCCGAGGAGGAGCTTCACTACGCCCTCATGCCCAGAAAAAGCCGCCCACCACAGTGGTGTTCGGTCGTAGTCATCAGATGAATTAGGATTAACTCCCTTGTGTTCGAGAAGAAGCTTCACTGTACTCTCATGCCCATAATAAGCCGCCATCCAGAGTGCTGTTTCGTGGCGGTGAATGGCCGATTCGGGATTGACTTCCTCTCGTTGGAGGAGTAGCTTCACTATACCCTCGTGCCCATTCCTAGCTGCCCCCCAGAGTGGTGTTTGGCTGTCTTTATCAGGTGAGTCGGGATTGACTTCCTTGCGTTCGAGGAGTAGCTTCACTATAGCCTCGTGTCCGCACCAAGCCGCTCCCCACAGTGGTGTTGCGCCGCCGCTATCAGATGAGTCAGGATTGACATCGTTACGGTTGAGGAGCAGCTCCACGATACCCTCATGCCCGCCGTGAGCCGCCTTCGACAGAGGTGTTTGGCCACAGTTATCGGACGAGTCGGCATTAACTTCCTGGCGTTCGAGGAGTAGCTCGACTATACCCTTGTGCCCATTCCAGGCGGCCCAGCATAGCGGTGTTTCTCCGCAGTTAGTCGGTGAGTCGGGGTCGACTTCCTGGCATTGGAGGAGTAGCCTCACTATACCCTCGTGCCCATTCCTAGCGGCTGCCTCTAGTGATGTTTCGCCGCACGTGTTAGATGTGTTGGGGCAAATTTCCCTATGTTCGAGAAGTAGCTTCACTATACCCTCGTGCCCATTCGCTGACGCCATAAAAAGTGGTGTTTCGCCCCCGCTGTCTGCGATGTTGGGATCTGCGCCCCCTAATTTAAGAAGCACCTCGCAAACACCTCCGTGGTTGTTTCCGACGGCCCACATAAGTGGTGTAAACCCCAGGGAATCACTTGCGTTCACCTCACAACCCCCTGACGTGACCAGCGCCCTAGCGATTTCCGTGACCCCGAAGCATGCAATAGCGTGCAACCCGGTAAACCCACTGGCGGAGCCCGGATGTTCATAAGATTGCCAGACCCTCTGGTTCGCTTGAAGAATCTTTGCGGATACGTGGTGATCATAACGGTCAAGGAGTCGAAGTGCAAGTGATTTTGTATGTTCTGTTAATTCCCTTCTAGCATGTGCTCCCCAGTAACAAGAGGCATATTCGAGGAGGGGTGCTTGAGGAGGGGGGGCCGGGAAATTAGGAGGCAGATATCTAATGTTCCGAGAGCTGAGGTATGTCAGACAGACCTCTACCATTTTCGAGTGAGCACCGCCGAAAAGGTCGGGACGTCCACCGAGGTGCTCGTGGAGGGTCAAATGTATCAACCGAACTCTTGACCCCTCGTCCACGGCAACCAGCCCCAGGCAGCAGCTTATCAATGTCTCTATTGTGGGCACATTCTCGAAGTCCAGCTCAGTCGAATCTTCTTTAATTCCCAGCGCATGGCATAATTCCTCTGCACCCAATGGCCGCTCGGACCGTGAGATCCACATGAGAACCCCCATCCCTAGTTTCGCCTTGTCCCCATCCTGTCGGTTAATTCGGTCCAGGGTTGCGGCATAGACACCATCCGTTCTTATGCCATTTGTCATCTTTCCAAGCATTTCCCTCCTTCCGCTAATAGTTGACTGGGCTAGTATTTCGTTCATGCTTAGCGAAACTAATAGAAATCTAGAAAGGTGTTAGTAAATAACAGCGAATAATGTACACAGTATTCGGATATCTGTCACATACATCTCCGAAATCTTTTCCGGAATGGTCGTGAAGATTTCTTCTCTCAAACTATCGCTCATAACCGTAGGTTGTGTATCGTTGCAGAATCTCATGCGAAGATATCTCTCTATATCTCCCTTACATGGTATGATTCGGATCCCTGTCCTTCTGGTAAAATATCTCTCTACTTCTTCCAGAATGTGTGGCCGACCGGTCACGAAGAGCCGAGTGCCCAGTGATTCTCGAGTGATCTGGGCTAAGAATCTGAAAAGCTCTGGTCTGTAATCTCGGGGAAACTCGTCTAGCGCATCGATGCAAATATAGCTCCGTTCCAGAATTCGCAGAGTCGAGATTAGTAGCCTGAGGATTTCAGCCGATTCGAGCTCTCGACCATCCAGCTCGCTTTTGGACTTCTGAAATGCTGCCTCAATTTCCTCCGGAATATGCTCCCAGCCGCTTACCACTTGCTTAAGGATCGCACCTAACATATGGACCATGGACTGTTCTTTGTGTGCCGTGTAGTCGCAGTACAGACCCGCGACGGCGACCTGTTTCCCAACATTCTGATGGCATAGTGTTTCGATAACCAAAGAACTGCGGCAAGATACTACTTTTTAGTCACCCCCATTTGCCCGAGAGAATTTTGGCTCATATGATACCTGATGTGTGTTTTCCCTACCCCGGGATCCCCATAGCAAAATAGGACAGGGTTAACCACCCCGTCCGCACCAGTACTCCAATTTATAAACTCCTCTGTGCTCAAAAGCCAATCGCCTACTCCCTCCGCCTGAGATCTTCTAACATCCCGGTGCCTTAGCCGAGGAGCTAATGGAGACAACCATTCGAGAAGGTGGCGTCTTTCATCTGTCACCCGTATGTTACAGTGGTTCCAGGTGTTGTTGTAACTACCACTCACATTCCCACAGCCGACGGTTCGAGAAGGGTTAGGGTCTCGAGATTTGAAGATATTAATGCTGCTCGCTAAGTTTGCAAAAGATGGGGGCCAGGCGGGGGCCATGGGTAGTGGGCGGTGATGGTGCTGATGAGGTTTACTTTTCTCGGGGTAAGTGGGAGTCTTAAATTTATGATGAGATGTCGAAGAGTAGGCACCATGCGGCCTTTTCCACATCAAGGGGTCTTGGCGGGGCTTGAGATTAATAGCCAATAGATAAATTCTAGGCCAACCGAAATACCTCGCCGGATGGGATACCATATTGGTGCGAGACGCACGGAGTTCCACCATTTTACCGCAAGCTATTACTCGAATAGAGCCCCCTGGGTCCAAGCGGTTATGAAATAGCCATTTTACACCAAAAGCATTAAATTTTAGCTGCTCGTAGTTTATAAAAAGCAGATATTTTTCCAGCAAGACCTCCGGTTGTTAAATACAAAATCTCTCCACGCCCTGGTGTGTATCCCGTTCTCTTTCGTCAGGAGCGGGGGAAGTTTGGTGGTCGCAAGGGAATGAAATGTTCCCAAGTGCCTTTTTGCATCAAAAACTGCGATGACAAGACGGAGCTGTTAGCTTTGAAAAGCGGTAGATGAACTAAGGTTAGGTAAGTCGGAAAAATATGAGACTACCATAGTGGGTAGAGTACGTTGCCTTCACTATCGCGCTAATCCCGCTTGTATGGTGTTGGCAAATATGGAGGGTGCTGGTGGAACAAGGCTATTCCACTAATACTCAAGTACCTGGGTACTCCTGCGCAGGAAAGCTAATATGCAGGGCTCATCTGTAGATAGAATAATGATGTTATTCCAACTTTCATCATTTTATGCGCAGGCCTTTGACACGTCGGGAAATGATAGGTGGCATGCCTATAATACCAGTGCTCGAGCCTTGGTAGTCTGGCGGTTCTACAGGCAGCAACAATGTCCAATTTTCCCGATCTTTAGCTATCTAAATATTTAGAAGACGGTATAGTACACCCTGGAGAATAATAGGTTTTTTCACCTTTTCCCCCTGGCTGGGATGCAGCTAGAAAAAAGGGCACAATTCCAACCCAGTGACTCCCGTACTCGAGTACAGTATAGTACAGGTTTGGAAACGCTTGATGGAAAGTGTGCGCTCGACCGACTACCGTACTCGAGTACGGGTATAGTACTGGTACCGTACGGTACAGTTGCCACAAGGTGGGCTGTATAGAGACCTTGAACCAGGAGCCAGAATTTTGTAGTTCTATTCTAAACTCGGGGGTGATTTGCGTGCTCAGGTACTTGAGTGCCTTCGCTTCCTTCTGCTAATCCAAAGTTTCGGAGAAGAGAGGGATTACTCGAGTAGGAAAAAAGCTTCCCCCCTGTGCCTTGAGGTCCACAGCATGCGAGCATGGCGATCTAGCCCGCGCTTGATGGCACCCCAGTGGGAAAGCTAAGAAGATCCTTCTCTCTTGACGGGGGCTGAGGTGTGATGTGGTGTCTAGCGGGATCGGCTCTATGGCGGTACTCGAGTACTCGAGTAGTGCCGGGTTCCCGTGCAACCTCCTGTTGTGCTCGGGTTGACGGTCTTTGGAAAAGGTGCGACTCTTGCATATGATACTGGCCAACCACTGGCCGGAGCCCCAATCGCAGTCCGTTTTACAAGAGTAAGGAAATTACCGGATACGCCGGATCTGCGTTAGTACTTCACCATACCACGAGAAATACTCGTAGAACACGGGAAATTTTCGCTTGGATGCCGCAGTTATGATACCTCTCCTCATAAAGTCCGCCGTACTGTATTTTCCTTTTCATTTGTCTCAGCCGGGGGCTGAAAGATATTTTTTTTTCACTGTACAGTACAGTACCTTCTCCAACCAGTTGGCTGGCGGAGGCCCTAACGCCATTGGCAATCATTCTGATTTTTAAAGAGCACAGGTGAATAAGTTGCAGGAGGGCTAGAATGTTTGTTTTTGATCGTGGTGGCGGGAATAACCGGGCTCGCAGAAAACATGCAACTCACAACACTGCTTGAACTGTCATGCACTTGTGGTGTCTGCCTCATAGGAATAAGAGAATGGGGGCCTTGATTAAATGAAATATTTCGGGATGATGAAGTAGTGGCGCTTAGGCCATCAAATCATGAACCATAGTTTTCCCTAAAACCATACCAGTGAGTTATGGCTCGGGTCGCCATTTCACTCTTCCCAAGTCTTAGCCAAGGAAAGCCCTGGGGTCTAACCGAAGGACTCACAATATATCACTCGCATACTTACTAGTTCACCTTGAAATCCGGAGTCAACCCTTATATCGTCACTTGTATTGCTATGATATCTTCAATCATAACAACAACAACGGTCAATATATACGAGTTCCCTAGTCCAGCACCGCCTCCAGATATGCAACATTCCAACATTCCATACTCGCTCTCATGCCAGCCTCCATTCCAGAGATTCCTGTCATTCCTTCATTCCAAGAATGATGGTCATTCCTATCGCAATTCCCATGCCAATGCATACCCTCATGCCCACGCGAGGCAGCCGTCTGCAGTGGTGTTTCTCCCCACTTATTAGGTGACTCGGGATTGACTTCCTTGCGTTCCAGGAGTAGCTTCACTATACCCTCATATCCACCTAAAGCCGCCCCCTGAGGTGGTGCTTCATCGCTGCTACAATAATGTGCGTGAGGATGTACTTTCCGGGGTTCGAGTAGCCTTCGTGTGCCCGCGTGCCCCCCCGCAGCTGCTCCAAACAGTGGTGTTTGATCATACTTATCGGATGAATCGGGATTGACTTCCTTGCGCTCGAGGAGTACCTTCACTATACCCTCATATCCACCTAAAGCCACCACCGAGAGTGGTGTTCGGCCACAGTAATCACGTGAATCGGGATTGACTTCGTTGCGTTCGAGGAGTAGCTTCACTATATCCCCGCGCCCACTCGAGGCCGCCATCAACAGTGGTGTTTCTCCCTCCTTATTAGGTGAATCGGGATTGACTTCCTTGCGCTCGAGGAATAGCTTGACTATACCCTCGTGCCCGGCGAGGGCCGCTTCCAACAGTGGCGTTCGGCCATACTGATCAGATGAATCGGGATTAACTTTCTTGCGTTCGAGGAGTAGCTTCACTATACCCTCGTATCCACCTGAAGCCGCCACCAACAGTGGTGTTCTGCCCCTGGAATTATGTGTTTCGGGATTGACGTCTTCGCGTTCGAGGAGTAGTCTCACTACACCCCCTTGTCCACCTGCAACCGCTATAAACAGTGGCGTTCACCAAAAAGATTAGATGAATCAGGATTGACTTCCTTGCATTCTAGGAGTAGCTTCACTATACCCTCATGCCCACCTGAGACGGCATTCAACAGTGGTGTGTCTCCCCGATTATTAGGTGACTCGGGGTTGACTTCGTTGCGTTTGAGGAGTAGCTTCACTATACCCTCGTGTCCCCTCTTAGCCGCCATCCACAGTGCTGTTTCTCTCTCCTTATTAGGACAATTGGGATTGACTTCCTTCCGTTGGAGGAGTTGCTTCACTATACCCTCATGCCCCTTCTGTGATGCTGCGCAGAGCGGTGTGCGGCCTTTCCTGTCGGCTATGGCGGGATCCGCCCCCGCCAATTCTAGAAGGGCCTCACACACCTCGGGGTTGTTGTCTCTGGAAGCCCACATAAGTGGCGTGTAATCCAGGCAATCCCTCTTGTTCACCTCCCAACCACCCGACTGGATCATGGCTGTAGCGATTTCTGTGATCCCAAAGCATGCGATAACGTGCAACCCACTGGTCCCGCTATCTCCGGAGCCTGAGGGCGATCCCCGAATGATTCGCCAGAAGTTCTGGTTCAGTAGAAGCATCCTGGCAGCGACATGGTGACCAAACTGGGCAAGAAGATTGAGTGCAACTGATTTTGTAGGTTCAGTCAATTCCTTTCTAGCATGCACTCCCCAGTAACAAGAGGCATAGTCGAGGAAGGGTGCCGTGACCGGGGCACTCCAGAGGTCAGGTGGTAGATCCTTAATGCTTTGAAAGTTCAGGTATGTGAGACAAATATCTGCCATTTTCGAGTGGGCACTACCGAAAAGATCGGGACGTCCACCGAGGTACTCCTGGAGTGTCAAATGTATCAACCGAACTCTTGACCCTTCCTCATCCAGGGCAACTAGCCCCAGGCAGCAGTTCATCAATATTTCTTTTGCAGGAACATTCTCGAGGTCTAATTCTGTCGTATTCTCTTCGATCCCTAGCGCATAACATAATTCCACAGCACCTAATGGCCGCTCGCATCGCGAGACCCACATTAGAACTTCCATCCCCAGTTTCGCCTTGTCCCCGCCCTGCCTCATAATCCGCTCTAGGGTTGCGCCATAAGCGCCAACCATTCCCACCCCACTAGTCATCTCTTTAAGTGTTTCTCTCCGCCCGCGGATAGTTGACCGCGCCAATATTTCATTCATGCTTAACGAAACGAGTAGAAATCTGGAAACTTGTTAGTAAATGGCCTTTCAATAATGTACATAGTGCCCGGATATCGTCACATACATTCCCGAAATCCTTTCCGGAATAGTTGTAAGGATTCTTTCTCTTAAGTCTTGATTCATTGCTGTAGGTTGGGTATCGTTTCTCAATCTAATGGTAAGATATTTCTTTATATCTTCCTCACTGGGTATGATTCGGATCTCGGACCTTTTGGTAAAATATGTCTCCACCTCCTCTCGAATGTGTGGCCGACTAGTAACGAACAGACGTGTGCCCGGTGATTCCCGAGTGATCTGCTCTAATGATTTGAAAAGGTCTCGTCGATGATCTTGTGGAAACTCGTCTAATGCGTCGATGCAAATATAGCTTCGTTCCAAGGTTCGCAGAGTCGAGATTAGTAGCTTGAGGATTTCGACCGATTCGAGCTCCCGACCTCTAAGATTGTTTTTGGACTTCCGAAATGCTGCCTCGATATCCGGCGGAATGTGTTCCCAGCCGCTTACCACTTGCTTGAGGATCGCTCCTAACACGTGGGCAATGGACTGTTCCTGATGTGCATTGATGTCGCAGTATATGCAGGCAACGGCGACCTGTTTCCCAATATTCTGATGGCAAAGTGTTTCAATTACTAAAGAGCTGGGCAAAGATACTACTGTTTAGTCACCCCCGTTCGCTCGAGAGGATGTTGGCGCATACCTAATGTGTGTTTTCCCTACCCCGGGATCCCCGTAGCAAAATAGACTAGGCTAACCATCCCATCCTCACCAGTATTCCAATTTATAAACTCCTCTGTTCTTAAAATCCAATCGCCTACTCCCTCCACCTGAAATTTTCTAACATCGCGATGCCGTAACCGAGGAGCAAATGGAGATAACCATTCGAGAATGTGGAGCCTCTCGTCTGTTATCCGTATGTCACAATTGTTCAAAGTGTTGTTATAATTGTTATAACTGCCGCTCACATTCCCACATTTGACGTTTTGAGAAGGTTTCGGTTCTTGAGATTTGAAGAAGATATTCATGTTGCTCGCTAAGTAGACAAAAGAGGTGAGAAAATCTAGAGTGATGGGTGGTGATGGGCAGTAGGCACTGATGGTGTTGGTGAAGTTTATCTTTCTCGGGGGAAGTGAGAATCTTATGATGGAATGTGGGGGGAGCGACCATTCAGCTGTCTCCACACTAAACAAAGCTTGGCATGACTCGAAACCAACGGTCAATGGATAAATTCTAGGCACAATCTAAAAGATCCTCAGGTCGGGGGGTCGGCGCGAGGTGCTCACAGTAGCCTTCCATTTTACTGCCCACCACTCGAATACAGTACTCTGGCTTGCCTGTTCGACTTCAGGTACCGCAAAATTTGGGAATAGCGCCCCGGGGCGAGATATTAAGGAAAGGAGGGGGCGTTGCTATAGAGGAATCAAGTGGCAAACTCAGACTGATCATCCCCAGTTTGAGTTTAGCTTCTGGCAAGAAGGGGTGGCGATATCATTGAGGGGGGACGCTATTCCCAAATTTTGCGGGTATGTCTCTTCTGCAACTTACAGCTCCTGTGCGCAAGCATATGAGAGATCCCTATGTTTCACTAAGAACATTGAATTTTATCTGCTCGTAGTTTACTCGAGTATATTTTTCGCATAAGACTCCCCGGCCTTAACTACTATAGACCCCCTACACCCTGATCTGTATCCGGCTCGCCTTCATCAAAAACGGGAAACCGTTTGTGGTCGCATGATTGTCAAAAAAAAGTTACCCCTATGTGGCTCTTTGCAAACAAAAAATTCCGATTGTGACAGTCAACATTGAACAACGGCAGTCGAACCAAAGATGGGTAAGATTGTACAAATGGAAAACTAGTGAGGTAGGTTATGTGTACGAGTACAAGCATAGAAATCCTTAAGAAGAATACACGAGGTTATGTTTGACTAGTTCACCTTAAATAACTGTGCCGTAGCTTCTTGTGGGACCTTTCACTATTCACCCTCATCTTACTCGCATGGTGTTGGCAAACATGTCAAGTACTCATGCGCAGGAAAGATAATATCTAGGAGGGATCTGCCGGGATAAAAGTGATGTTGTTGAAACTCTCATCATTTCATGAGCAGCAAAAGCAAAGTCGTTGTCACCTTGGGAAAGATGGGTGGCATGTCTAAAATACCAGTGTTCCAGTTCCTGTAGTCTGACTGTTTCATAGTCAACTAGATAGTAGGGATATCCGGTGGTCCTGAAATTCAACTAGTTGAATAAGATACAAGTACTGTATTCATGTTGAAAATTTCTGTATATTTCCTAGTATATTTCATGACATTACTGTGTATTCTTTTACTTAGTTTGTGTTTTGGCTATGCCTGTCCACCACTTACATTACTACAGCTAAGACATATATTATGGTGTGTTATTGTTTATTTCAAGGTTATATTTGAGGATTTAACATGTGGTTTCCTATCAGGTATTCAGGATTTTACAGTTGTTTATGCATATCTTATGCACAATTCTTGGTCATGATATTTCTAATATTCTCCTCACACTCTTATAGATTCATGCACCTTATTTGGGATTTACTTGGCAGGTTTTCAGGGTCAAACATATTTGCACTTATGTTTCTTATATTGTTTTCCCTATATTTCTCTCACATATATGGGTGCGTGATTTTGTATAAATATACTGTAGTTGCTACCACCCACCTCACTTAGAAGAATAAGAACCAGAACTCCTACCAATATGCTATATACCTCCTCGTTTAGCATGCCACGCAACCTCCCTCACACTTGTGCAGTATTATCCACATAGAATAGATTGTTCCTTTGGCATTCACATTTTGAACAACTCGAGTACAGTCCAAGCACGGTAGACCCTAGCCAGCAATTACCTTCTCTTTTTCCTTTTTTTCTTCTGGTAGTAGTGCAGCCAGAAAAAAATGTAACTCCATCTGGTCACCACCATTCAATGACCGCTCTGCAACACTAAATTGAAAATGTATGACTACAATTGCGACAAGGTAGGCTATGTGGCGATCACGACCAGAAGCCAGAATTTGTATAATACTTCCATTCTAAACTCAAAGGTGGTTTACGTGCTCAAATCTAGAATGGTGCTTGAGTGGTCACACACATTTCTTCCAACTGAAAGGTGCGGACGAGAGAGGATTACAGCCAATGCTTTGTTCCCCGCGACCTCTACGGTAGCATCACAGCATGCAAGCATGGCTCTCTGATCGGCACTCGGGTAGCGCTCCTATGGACACGTCAGAAGGAGCCTGGTTTCTTGACGGGGGCTGAAGTGTGATGTGGTGTCCGCTCGCCGGAGATCTAAGAGATTGGCTCATTGGCAGGGGTGCAAGAGCTTCCCATACAACCTGTTGCGAAACCCGAATTGCCGAGCTTTCGACCACACAAAAGCCAGACATTGGCCAGAGTCTCAGATTTCCTGTTGCATGCAATACTACTCGCAATGTCGAAGCGTTTTTTAAAAAGACTGATATTGCATACCACCCAAATCCCAGCAAAAAGAGCAGATTTGGGTGGTATACAATATCAGTCTTTTTTAAAAACGCTTCGACATTGCGAGTAGAGTACGAGTACAATGACAGTGCATTTTACGAGCACCAGTCAATTATCAGAACACACGCGCACTTCATCGTACACAGAGACCAGAACACTGAAAATTTTTCGCTTGGATGCTGCAGCCCCTCTCGTAAACTCAGATATATTTTTCTTTCTTTCATTTGTCTTAACTGACGGCCAAAGAGACCTTTTTACCTAAGATAATACTAGACCGGGAAGTGCGTCAGACTCAGAAGCGAATCGGTTTTCATAAGAGTTTTGCACAAATCCTCATGACTGGAAGTTTGAAAAAATGAATCGACGAAATTTAGTAGTTTAAAAACCGGCAAATATAAAATGGTGTACTATCAGAGATATCACCTACCCTCCTGAATACCATCTTTTCAGGGTTGTTGTAGGTCAATTCTGATTTTTTTTGGTGCATTTTAATTGATCCGCTTCCCCGTCTGACCCTCTTCCCGGTCCAATACGTTATATGATACCTTCCCCGGTTAATCCATAGGCCAGAGAGCCCCAGCGCCATTCCCCATTATTACACGGCGGTGTTGAATAAGTCACCCGAAGGCTAAAGTATGAGCAATGGCTTTTTCTTTAAACCAAACAAAACCAGGGAGAAGCCTTATGATGGAAATGCCCGTTTTGCTCTTCCCAAGCCCTAGCCGAGGAAACTCACAATATATCACTCGCATACTCAGTCATAATTTTCGAACTGTAAGCTAAGGTAAATTTTCCCGAAGATACTTTCTCACGGTCATCGGGCTCCAGGCTGTGATCTAGGATCTTAGCACGATACAATTGCATAGCCGCCATTGAAGTTAGTAGTAGCATGGCATTTCATTGATGGATAGGATGTCTTTGCGGATGTTATATACTCCTGTCATCGCCGTTAGTTAGTTTAGTTGAGCAAGAATTGTAACATGGTTGAGCATGAGCCGGTGGTTATTAGTGGAAAGATTTTTCCCCGCACTTGACTGCAATCTTTTTCCTCATGAGTTGCTTAGCGTTTCGTTTCATCGCTCGTCACTTGTCGTGTATCGTATCACCGTGGTCATTGAAGTCTAAAATGGATACCTGTAGGATGGCAGGCAGGATTGCCCAGAATCAGAATTTAAGGTGGGAAATGGGGTTTTATTCCATTTTATATTCCTGGCGTAATTGGCTGTAATTTATCGTATGGTATCAATCGTGTAAGATACTGTAATGTACCATCGAACTTGTGAATAGCTCTAGTAACTTTGCAGATTTCTTAGAGGATTCCTCGCGCCGCAGCGTGGTAGCAAGGAAAAATTGTCTAGGCAGTAGAGCTCATATTATTTAAGAGAGGTGAAAACACCCTAGGGCAGGAAAGGCGATAGAGAGATTTTTTTCCCGTAATTAGAACCTATTCTTTCAGTCATCACCCTTCACCATTCTTGGAGCTTGGTTACGGCCATCCAGCAATCATCCTTCAGCTTCTGCAGCGAACCTTTACTTCCTTATGCTCTTGGTTGCAGGCTATTCTCACAGGACCCGTACTTAGTACAGTCTAGATTGCCGATACCTGCAAACGAAGGGCCGCTGACGGGGAAGACCAGCCACAGTACCTTATTATTCGAACACTAATATTAGGAGCTCTAGCCGAAGGGAGTCTGGATTCTCCCTAAACCTACAAAAACTACCAGTTTGTGGGATTCACTTCAGTCCGTACATAATAGCCCGGTATTTGATGACAGTTATCGCAGGGGGTAATGTATTCAAGTGACAGGAATATGATTTCCTTCTCAGCTTAAGGCGAATTTGGAGCTCTGGTTGGAGAATAGTGTTGGGGTTTTGTTGGTGCTGTGAGGGTTCCCATGCGTTACCGGTAGTCCTTTCCTGAGGCTCAGGGACCGCTTCTGCTTGAGTTTCACCTCTCGGTCCTCAGTCCACCATCAAATCTTCCAGGGGGGGATAGGGTGTTCTTCCACGGAAATCTTGTTCCCCTACTGCTATGAATTGGTGAGCGATCTTCACTGAGACCAGGTGATTGTAGGGTATCAGCTATGGATGGAAGGCTCCTTGGTGCTGGACCTTTTAGATGGGGATTGGGAAGGCGCATCCTCATCGGCTTAGAATGCACTTCATGTGGTGTACTGCCCTGCTTGGGGAAATGCCCAATATATACTTAATTTATCCAGAGTAGCCCGTAGAACCCAGAACTTCGTAAAAAGGCTTTGAAGCAACACCCAGAGCCAGATTTGGGGTATTGGAAAGCTCTATGGAGGGATCTCTATCCCCCCTGGTATTTGTTCCAAGCCTGACATATTTCTAAGCCAGTAATTGCGCATGGTAGCTAGGAGAATAAATTGGGGCTGGTAATATCATATATATCTTGAGAAATACTGGCCCCACCGTACAGGTCTATATCAACAGCGCAAATTTACCCTTCTGCCACCCCTGGAATTGTGCGGTGACAAAATTAACCAAACAAGAAAACAAACTCTGATTATTTTGGCCCTTAGCATTAACTAACAAAATAATTCGAAATACATAGCAGTAATTGGCACTTAGTATATCACCATCCTTAATAATAATAAAAAGTCAGAAAAAATCAAGCTACGGTGTATCACTTGTGTCGCAATGATATTCGTGAGGGTGTGCTGCCGGGGAGCTATGCGGGGGCAATGTGTTGCCTCGGTCCGACGGGTGTTCTGTTGGCTTTTTCAACGCAGAATATTACACCACGAGAGGGGCAAAGTAGTCCCTGAATACTAAGAGGCCTAGCATGATAACGGTAATCGCGGATTAGTTCCCTCATGCATTTTCCCTCCCACCGACATCTTTGCCCTCTCACCACCAACACACTGTGAACATCTCCATGCAATCCTAAAAAACTACCTGCCCTCTAATCAAACCGATCACACCCTCTCACTCATTAACAAGGGTCTGACTCGAGCACGAACTTAAGCTTGCTTCTTTGGCGAACAACATTACGAAAAAAATGCCACCGGGCAGGCCGTTTCTTCTGTTAATTGCTACTCTACTGGCGCTTCCTGGCACTGCTCTACCATTAGTATTATTGGTGTGTTTTGGGTTGGGGAGATCGGGGACAACTTCAGAGTACGGGGAAGGTGAGCCAAACCGGGGAGGCGGTTTCTAAAATTGAGTAAGGGGTAGGTGGGTAAAGGCGGGTGGCCTACTGCTGGTGCATTTGGTAAGTGTGTCATCTGGGTAGTTGAGTTTCCTAGTAGTAGAAGTCAAAATTTAACTTATTGGCTTGTCTATCATAACCATTTCTTCGTCCACCAGCCCTCCCATATCCTACATAAGTTTACCACATCGCTACATCGCCACTCGGGAGGCTTAATACAGACGGGCCCAATACATTGGGGGGAATGGAATGGCGAAAAAATAAATTCTAAAGAAACGGAGAAATAGGATTACTAGAAACCAACAAAAGCTAGGCGACAAAATATGAGTAGAAAAGAAATGGGTGTATAGATCAAGAGGATAAGAGAAAGAATAGTACAAGTAGGAAAATTAGGTAGCTCTTAAGGTCTAAGGGAGGGATTAAGTAAAGAAGTAGAAGTGAAATATAGAATAGGGGGTGGTAGTTTCGGTTAACCTCGGGGGCGTTGATGGCGATATTGTGGGGGTTCTCGAATGTGTTCCAGGGACGTACCGAGACATCTTCCCTAGGATATAACTGTGGCCCTAGATCATAACCATAAGGTGAATTAGGAATGATTCCTGGTTTGGGAGCGTTGTCTAACAAACCGGTAGTGGGACGGTGGTAATCGCTGTTAATTTCAAGAGAATTGTTTGGCGTATAGTAGCGGTTCCGAGATAGGTTTGAGGGATCGGCGGAGAAATTTCCCTCAGGATGCGACTGTGGCTTCAGGTCGCCATCACTGAAGGGGGCCGGAATGATTGATCATGCGAGAGTGTTGTCTAATAGACTGGTAGCAGGGCAGCGGGTTTCCTGGCTACTGGCTTCTGGAGGGTTGGAATTGGAGGTGAGCCGTTCCTGGAGCAGCCTAACTATGCACTTGTACCCATTTTTCGTGGCCAGGGAGAGCGGGGTTTCGCCCTTGTTATTTGATGAGTGGGGATTGACTTCCTTTTCTCCAAGTAGCTTCACTATACCCTGATGCCCACTCGAAGCAGCCTCCAACAATGGTGTTCTGCCATCTTGATCGGGTAAATCAGGATTGACTTCCTTGCGTTCGAGGAGTAGCTTCACTATACCCTCGTGCCCATGCGAAGCCGCCTCCAACAGTGGTGTTCTGCCACCCTGAGCGGGTGAATCGGGATTGACTTCCTTGCGTCCGAGGAGTAGCTTCACTATACCCTCGTGCCCACACGAAGCTGACTCTAAGAGTGGTGTTCTGCCGTCTTGATCGGGTGAATCGGGACTGACTTCCTTGCGTTTAAGAAGTAGCTTCACTACTCCCTCGTGCCCATTCCAAGAAGCTGTCGACAGCGGTGTTTCACCGTACTTATTAGGTGAGTCGGGATTGGCTTCCTTTCGTTCGAGGAGCATCTCCACTATACCCTCATTGCCACCTGCGGCCACCAGCAACAGCGGTGTACGCCCCAGTGGATCAAGTGAGTCGATATTGACTTCCGCACGTGCAAGGAGCAGCTTCGCTATACCTTCGTGCCCTCCCGAAACCGCCTGCAACAGCGTTGTTCGCCCCCACCGACAAGGCGAGTCAGGATTGACTTCCGTGCGTTCGAGGAGTAACTTCACTATACCCTCGTGCCCACCCGAAACCGCTTGCAACAGAGGTGTTAGGTCGTCCTTATCAGATGAATGGGGATTGACTTCCTTGCGTTCGAGGAGCAGCTCCACTATACCTTCGTGCCCACGAGAAGCCGCCATCAATAGTGGCGTTCGGCCGTTTTTATCGGGCGAATTCGGATTGACTTCCTTGCGCTCGAGAAGTAGCTTGACTATACCCTCGTATCCACCCGAAGCTGCATGGAATAGTGGTGTGTGGTCTTGCGGATCAGGTGAGTCGGGATTGGTTTCTTCGCGTTGGAGGAGTAACCTGACTATACCCGCGTGCCCATATGAAGCCGCCTCTAACAGTGGTGTTCTACCAGCACCATCAGGTGAATTGGGATTGACATCCCTGCGTTCGAGGAGTAACATCACAATATCCTTGTGCCCACCATTAGCGGCCTGAAACAGTGGCGTTTTGCCACCCTTATCGCGTGAATCGGGATTGACGTCCTTGCGTTTGAGGAGTAGCTTCACTATACCCTCGTGCCCGTACGAAGCTGCCTGAAACAGTGGTGTTCTGCCTTCATCATCTGGTGAATTGGGATTGACATCCTTGCGCTGGAGAAGTAGCTTGACCATACCCTCATGCCCACCCGAAGCCGCTTGAAACAGTGTCGTTTTGCCCATTATATAGACTGAGTTGGGGTTGACATCCTTACGTTCGAGGAGTAGCTTCATTATACCCTCATGCCAACGCCGAGCAGCCCCTAGCAGTGGTGTTTTGCCCTCAGCGAGTGAATCGGGATTGACTTCCTTGCACTCGAGAAGTAGCTTGACTATACCCTCATGCCCACCCAAAGCCGCCTTCAACAGTGGTGTTTGGCCGATTGTATTGGGTGAGTTGGGGTTGACATCCTTGCGCCCAAGAAGCAGCTTCACTACACCCTCGTGCCCACACGAAGCTGCCATCAATAGTGGCGTTCGGCCCTTTTTATCGGGAGAATTCGGATTGACTTCCTTGCATTCGAGGAGTAGTTTCACTATAGCATCATGCCCCTCCTCTGATGCTATAAGGAGTGGTGTCTTGCCTCTGCTATCGGATATGCCGGGATCCACATCCCCGAATTCTAGAAGCGCCTCACAAACTTGCCAGTTGTTTCTTCTGACGGCCAATATAAGTGGTGTAGAATGGTTGCCATCTTTGCGGTTCACCTCGCAAAAACCCGACTTGATCATAGCCTTGGCAATTTCCGCGACCCCGAAATATGCGATGGCGTGCCACCCAGTGAACCCAACGAGAGTCGGCCAATTGCTGCAATAGCAAAAACGCCCCCGGTTCATCGGAAGCAGCATTGCTGCAACATGGTGATCAAACCCCTTCAGCAGTTCGAGAGCAAGTGTTTCTGTATGTTCGCTTAATTCCATTCTGGCATGCACTCCCCAGTAACAAGAGGCATATTCGAGAAAGGGTGACGTTTTCGGCGGCTCTTCGAGGTCAGGTGGTAGGTCCTTGATGCTTTGAAAGTTCAGGTATGTGAGGCAAATATCTGCCATTTTGGAGTGAGCACTGCCGAAGAGATCGGGACGTCCATTGAGGTACTCCTTGAGCGTCAAATGTATCAACCGAAGTCTCGACCCCTCCTCGTCCACAGCAACCAGCCCCAGGCAGCCGCTTATCAATGTCTCTGTTGCTGGAACCTTTTCGGGGTCCAGCTCGGTCGTATCTTCTTCGGTTCCTAGCGCGTGACATAATTCCACTGCACGCAATTGGCGCTCGGATCGTGAGAGCCACATCAGAACCTGCATTCCGAATTTCCCCTTGTCTCCACCCTGCCTCTTAATACGCTCAAGGGTTGCACCATAAGCGCCAACCATTCTCCTGCCACTGGTCATCTGTCTAAGTGTTTTTCTCCTCCGGGGGATGGTAGACCGTGCCAATATCTCGTTCATGCTTAATGAAACAAGTAGGAATCTGTAAACCTGTCAGTGCATGACCTGTGAATAATGTGCATAGTGCCAGGATATCTGTCACATACATTCCCGAAATATTTTCCGGAATAGTTGTAAGGATTCTTTCTCTTAAGTCTTGATTCATTGCTGTAGATTGGGTATCGTTTCTCAATCTCATGTGAAGATATCTCATTATATCTTCCTCACTCGGTATGATTCTGATCTCTGCTCTGTTAGTAAAATATGTCTCCACCTCCTCCCGAATGTGTGGCCGACCGGTCATGAACAGACGTGTGCCCGGTGATTCTCGAGTGATCTGCATTAATGACTCGAAAAGCTCTCGCCGTTGACCTTGTGGAAATTCGTCTAACGCGTCGATGCAAATATAGCTTCGCTCGAGAGTTCGCAGAGGGGAGATTAGTAACCTGAGGATTTCAGCAGATTCGAGCTCTCGACCGCCAAGTTCGCTTTTAGACTTGTGAAATGCGGCCTCGATATCTGGTGGAATATGTTCCCAGCCGCTTACCACTTGCTTGAGGATCGCTCCTAACATGTGGGCAATGGACTGTTCTTTGAGGGCACTGAAGTCGCAGTATAGGCACGCAACGGCGACCTGTTTCAGAATATTCTGATGGCATAGTGTCTCAATAACGGAAGAGCTGGGCAAAGATCCAACTGTTTAGTCTACCCAATCTTCCCAGGAGAATGTTGGCCCGTACCTGATGTGTGTTTTCCCTACCCCGGGATCCCCATGGCAAAACAGGACTCTAACTACCCCATCCTCACCGGTATTCCAATTTATAAACTCCTCGGTTCTCAAAAGCCAATCGCCTACTCCTTCCATGTGAGATCTTCTAACATCGCAATGCCGTAAGCCAGGAGCTAATGGAGATAACCATTCGAGAATGTGGATCCGCTCATCCGTTACCCATCTGTCACAATTGTTCCAAGTGAGGTTATAACTGCCGTTCACATTCCCACAGTTGACGTTTTGGGAAGATTTTGCTTGTTGAGATTTGAAGATATTCATGTTGTTCGCGAAGTGGACAAAAGAGGGGAGAAAATCGGGGGTGAATGCGCAGGAGAAAAGCGCGTTGATGGTGGTTGTGGTATGTGACAATAATGATGTGGAGGTTTTGATGTAAATTTACGATACTACCAGGTCTCTGCTAGTAGCTTAGACTAAATACACATTGAGAGCGCACAAACACACGAAACGGGAAAAACACACAACGGGAAAAAACCAGAAACGGCAGTCACGACCCTAAACCGGCCGTACTCTATCCAGTCTTCAGACTAAAGAACGCTCGGCAGAGCTCGAAACCAATGGATAAATTTTAGAAACAACCCAAAAGAGCTGCAGGGAGGGGAGATCGACCCGAGGAGCTTCTTTTTTTTTTTTCAAAATCATTCGACCCCAAAAGGTCTCTCGCTTTTGGCGAAAGCGAGCCGGATATAGATTAGGGTGTAGAGAGTGGGGACCTAGGTGGCGGTTAATAGGAAATGAACCTAGATCTAAGAATGAGTTTGCGCAATAAGTGTAGCTTGGTATGATAGCTGGAAGATCGGGATTGAGTAGGGTAATATCGCAATCACCTCAAATTTGTTCCCTGCTCAAAATAGGATTCCCGGCTGCACAAGTTGGGTACTAAGCATACTGGCTGCCATAGAACAGGTGATAATCTACTACTGAATGCTTAATATTATCATCAGTAAAATCCTTTAATAAAATGTAAAAAGAGTGCTGTCTTTCTGCTCATTTGTTGTTCTGCAGTGATCGTATTTATTCAGGTCTGAAAAGCCCTATTTTACACTTCTTCCAAGTCTCGCTGTCCACTTAGGTGTCTAAGACTTCTAGGTTAACAGAAAATAACCTGTTTTCCTGCCACCTAGGTCTCCTTGCGCAAACTCTCTATTCTTGAGCATAGGAGGTGTAGTTTGCAGAAGAAGCATTCCTGAAATTAAACAGGGAGGCCAGAGTACTCAAATAGAGGGCAGTAAAATAGTAGGCTACGGTAAACCCCCTTCAAATGCCTCTTTGAAAACAAAATTATCCGCTAGTTATGACAGTCAGCCTAGAAGACCGGCAATCAAAGCAAGATACGCAAGATTGGACAAATTGGAGACTAGCGAGGTAGGTTATGTATACGTGTACAATGGTAGGAACCCGTTAAGCAGAACCGACAAGCACCTTATGGTATCAATCTTGTAATATACTGTAATGTACTATCCATCTTGTGAATAGGTCTACCCACCTTGCAGTTTTCCTTTGGGGATTCCGAGTGCTCCAGTGTGGTAGTAAGGGTGAATAGTGTAGGTTGTCGAGCTCATGGTATTTAAGAGAGGCTAAAACTACCTAGGGGAGGAGAGGCAATAGTGAGAGTTTTTTTCTTTCCGGTGATTAGAACCTATCCCTTCAGTCATCACCTTTCACCTTTCTTGGGGCTCGGTAACGGCCATCCAGCAATAATCCTTCAGCTTCCACATCGAGCCTTTACTTCTTTGGGTCTTTTGCTCTAGGCTACCATTACCAGAATCTTTTACCGTCATTGTTGCCGCTACCTGCGAAAGAATGTCGGATGGGAAGACCCACCACAGTAGCCTATTATTCAAATACTAATATTTAGGAACTCAGGCGGAAAAAAATAGTCTGGATTCTGCATAAGCCTACGGTCCCTAGGCAAAAGTGTTCGTGAAATCGCTTAGTCGGATGTCACATTTTCAGGAAAACCTTTGCCTGGGGACTCTAAATAAACTACTAGGTTACTGTCGGGCATCCAGCTAAGTCTAGACATGTTTGCCCAATATTTGATTTCTGATTGTAATAACAATTATTGGTGATAAATGTATCGAACCTACGAGATTATTATATCTTCCTTAAAATAAGATGAATTTGGAGTTCTGGGTGGCTAAAACAATAGAGAATAGTGTCGGGATTTTGGTAGTGATATGGGTGTTCCCATCCATTATGGGGAGTCCTCTGCTGAAGTTTAGGGGCTGTTCATATATTTCTCTACTCGGTACTCGGTCCATCCTCAAATCCATCCTGTTGGATTAGGGTGTTTGTCTACCGAAACATGGCGCCACGTGGCAATGAATCTGGAAATACAGAATATATGATATATAAAATACATCTAAAGCCGTTCAGAAACCCTAAAGGTTCTTAAATGAGCTTTGAAGCAACACCCAGTGCCATATTTGAGGCATTGGAAGGCTCAATGAACAGCCGTAGATGAGTTTTGCTCTTTCTTCTCATAGTATTCTAAGCCTGAGATATATTACCGAGTAGTGATTACCAGTGGTAACCAAATGACTAAATTGGGGTTGGCGATACATTTGCCGATTTATACTGGCAGCACCGCGGGCGTCCCCGGATCAAGAGTGCAAATTTACTGTTCCACTGCCCTGGTACTACATCGCAAGAGGGGGCATACCAATCCACCGACCGCTGAGTGATTTAGCACAATGACAGGAATCACCTGTCATCTCCCGCCAATAACTTTGCCCTTTCACCCCCACCCACAGCGAGCATCTCCCTACAATCTCAAAAAATTACCCACCCTCTAATCAAACCAATCACACTCACTCACTCGGTAAGCAGCGCCAAGCCCGTGCACAAACTTAAGTGCTCCTCCTCAAGGTCCAAAAACCTTACAAGAAAATCTAATAAGTATTCCTCCTTTCACTTGACTTTTATGTACCCCTTTGGCTCTTCCTTACACAACTCTATCAACACTAGTGTTTCTATGTTTTAGGTAGGGGAGATGGATAATAACTACATGGTAGGTGGAAAAGGAGAAAAATAAAGAGAAAAAAGGTGTGCAAAATAGAATAGGAAGTGCCAGGGGAAGGGCGTGTTGCCTGATACCAGTAGATTTATATAATACTATGTTCCAGGGACGTAGTTGAGTCTTCCAATTAGTTGAGGTCAAAATAGCTTGATTTTCAACCATAACTATCCCTTTGACTAGCTAATCCCTTCATACCATATCCCAGTATATCACGCCACAATACTCCTGCTCTGACAACCTCATCCTGGGGGCGGGGGGGGGGGGGGTGGAGAAGGGGTGGAGAAAAAAGGTCAAAGGGAAAGGAGTGACAGGATGTGATAAATGGAAAGATGTGAGGCTAAACAATGTATATAAGAAAAAACGGGTTAATAAATTAGGGGGTTGCAAGAAGTAATACTAAATGTCCCAGAAGCAAGCAGGCAGTGATGACCAACGGATGAATTACCCAGAGCAGAAGTAGAAGTAAGCCACTAGCTAGTCGGATGTAATTAAGGCTAATGTCGGGAGCATTTGTCATAGTATCGTGGTCGTTCCGGGATATGTTTAGGGGATCTACGGAGACATCTTCCAGGGAATGAGGTGGGGGCTTCAGGTCATTGTAATGGGGTGAACCGGGAATGGGTTCTGGTATGGGACTTTTGTCTAACAAACTGGTAGTGAATCTGAGGTAATTGCTGTTAACTTCGGGAGCATTTATGGCAGTATCCTGGTCATTCTGGTATATTATTAAGGGATCGGTTGGGGCATCTCCGTGAGGATGCGATTGTGGCTCAAGGCTGCGGCTATTGATTAGACCGGGGGCGAGTCCTTGTGCGAGAGCGTCGTCAAGGGAAGAAATAGCAGGGGAGTGGGTTCCTTCATCACAACCCGCTGGGGGGTTAGAGTCAGAGCTGAGTCTTTCTTGGAGCAGCTTCACTATGCCCTTGTACCCCTTCTTGGTTGCTAGCGAGAGCGGGGTTTCTAATTTGTCATTAGATGAATCGGGATTGGAATCATTGTATTCGCGGAGGGGCCCGGCTCTATCCTCGCTGCTATTCCTATCGCCATCCTCGTCGCCATCCTCGTCGCCATCCTCATCGCCATCCTCGCGGCTATCCTCGTCGCTATCCCCGTTACTATCCCAATCCAGTAGCCATGGTGGTGGTTCGACGTCGTTACTAGACGGATCGGGGTTGACGTCCTTACGTTCGAGGAGCAGCTTCACTACACCCTCCTTCCCATTCCTAGCTGCCTCCCACAGTGGTGTCCGGCCCTCCTTATCACGACAATCGGGATTGACTTCCTTGCGATTGAGGAGCAGCTTCACTATACCCTCATGCCCACTCTCGGCCGCCTTCCACAGTGGTGTTTCTCCCCGCTTATTAGGTGACTGGGGATTGACTTCCTTTCGTTCGAGGAGTAGTTTCACTATGCGCTCGTACCCACCTGAAGCAGCCCCCCAAAGTGGTGTTTCGCCGCCAATCTGAGATGAGTCAGGATTGACTTCTTTTCGATCGAGAAGTAGTTTCACAATACCCTCGTGTCCATCTGAAGCGGCCACCGACAGCGGTGTTTGGTCCCACTGGTCAAGTGATTCGGGATTGACTTCCTTGCGTTCGAGGAGTAGCTTCGCTATACCCTCGTGCCCACCTGAAGCTGCCACCCAAAGTGGTGTTTTGCCCTCCTCATCGGGTGAGTCGGGACCCACCTCCTTGCGTTCGAGGAGTAGCTTCACTATACCCTCGTGCCCATATGAAGCTGCCACCCAAAGTGGTGTTTCGCCCTCCTCATCGGCTGAGTCAGGATTTACCTCCTTGCGTTCGAGGAGTAGCTTCACTATACCCTCGTGCCCACCTGAGGCTGCCACCCAAAGTGGTGTTTTGCCATACTCATCGGGTGAATCAGGATTTACTTCCTTGCGTTCGAGGAGTAGCTTCACTATACCCTCGTGCCCAAATAAAGCTGCCTGCGAAAGTGGTCTTTCGCCGAATTGATTGGATGAGTGAGCATCTACTTCCGTACGTTCGAGGAGTAGCTTCACTATAACCTCGTGCCCCGCCCTTGATGCTACTGAGAGAGGTGTCCCGCCTTCCTTGTCGGCTATTTCAGGATCCGCCCCCCCGAATCGTAGAAGGGCCTCACAAACCTCGGGGTTGTTGTTTCTGGCGGCCCACATAAGTGGGGTATAATCCATGCAATCCCTGCTGTTCACCTCCCAGCCACCCGACTTGATCATGGTTGTAGCAATTTCTGCAATCCCAAAGCATGAGACAACTTGCAACCCACTGGTACCGCTATCTCCCGAGGAGTCGGGTAATTCATAATACCTGCACCCCTGGTTCAGTAGAAGCATCCTGGCTGCGACATGGTGACCAAACAGGTCAAGAAGTTTGAGTGCAAGTGATTTTGTATGCTCGGTCAATTCCTTTCTAGCATGCACTCCCCAGTAACAAGAGGCATAGTCGAGAAAGGGTGAGGTGATCGGGAGCTCCCAGAGGTTAGGTGGTAGATCTTTAATGCTCTGAAAATTCAGGTATGTGAGACAAATATCTGCCATTTTCGAGTGGGCATTACTGAAAAGATCGGGACGTCCAACGAGGTACTCCTGGAGCGTCAAATGTATCAATCGAACTTTTGACCCCTCCTCGTCCAAGGCAACTAGCCCCAAGCAGCAGCTTATCAATATTTGTATCGCAGGAATATTCTCGAGGTCCAGCTCTCTCGTATCTTCTTCGATTCCAAGCGCATGGCATAATTCCTCTGGGCCTAATAGCCGCTCAGATCGTGAGACCCACATTAGAACTTCCATCGCGAGTTTCGTCTTGTCTCCTCCCTGCTCCTTAATCCGCTCCAGAGTCGCGCCATAAGCTCCAACCATTCCCATGCCACTGGTCATCTGTCTAAGTGTTTCTCTACGCCCTCGGATAGTTGACCGCGCCAATATTTCGTTCATGCTTAAGGAAACGAGTAGGAATCTGGAAATTTGTCAGTAAGTGACTTTTCAATAATGCACATAGTGCCCGGATAACTGTCACATACATTCCCGAAATGTTTTCCGGAATAGTTGTGAGGATTTTTTCTCTTAAATCTTGACTCATCGCCCTAGGCTGAGTATCGTTGTCCAATCTCGTGATAAGATATTTCTTTATATCTTCCTCCCTGGGTATGATTTGGATCTCTGCCCTTTGAGTAAAATGTTCCTCTACCTCCTCGCGGATGTGTGGCCGACCAGTTACGAATAGCCGAGTGCTCGGTGATTCTCGGGTGATCTGCTCTAATGATTTGAAAAGCTCTCGTCGATGATCTGGTGGAAACTCGTCCAATGCATCTATGCAAATATAACTTCGTTCTAAGGTTCTCAGGGTCGATATTAGTAGCTTGCGGATTTCAGCCGATTCGAGCTTCCGGCCTCCAAGGTTTTTTTTAGACTTCCGAAATGCTGCCTCGATATCCGGCGGAATGTGTTCCCAACCGCTTACCACTTGCTTGAGGATCGCTCCTAACATGTGGGCAATGGACTGTTCCTGATGGGCATTGAAGTCGCAGTATAGGCACGCAACGGCGACCTGTTTCCCAATATTCTGATGGCAGAGTGTTTCAATGACTAAAGAGCTGCACAAAGATACCCCTGTTTAGTCACCCCCGTTTCCTTATGAGAATGTTCCCGCATACCTAATGTGTGTTTTCCCTACCCCGGGATCTCCGTAACCGAATAGGACTTGGCTAACCACCCCATCCTCACCAGTATTCCAGTTTATAAACTCCTCCGTTTTCAAAAGCCAATCGCCTACTCCCTCCACATGAGATTTTCTAACATCGGAATGCCGTAACCGAGGAGCTAATGGAGATAACCATTCGAGAATGTGGAGCCTCTCGTCTGTTACCCGTATGTAATAATTGTTCCAAGTGTTGTTATAACTGCCGCTCACATTCCAACAGTTGACGTTTTTGGAAGGGTTTGGCTCTTGAGATTTGAAGAAGATATTCATGTTGCTCGCTAAGTGGGCAAAAGAGGTGGGAGAAAATCGAGGGGGGTGGATGGTGATGGGTGGTGGGCACTGATGGCGCTAGTGAGGTTTACATTTCTCGGTGAAGCGAGAGTCTTATGATGTGGGGGGGGGGGGGCGGCACCATCCTACCGTCTCCACACCAAAGACAGCTCGGCAGGACTCAAAGCCAATACGAGTAGTCAATGGATAAATTCTAGGTACAGCCTGGAAGATCCGCAGGATGGGTGATCGGTGCGAGGCGCTCACAATACTCGTGGCGGGCTGACGTTTGCAAACGTCAGCCCGCCGCGAGTAGCATGCCACTTTACTGCCCACCACTCGATTACTCTGGCCTGCCTGTGCAATTTTAAGAATGTCTCTCCTGCAAGCTACAGCTCCTGTGCGCAAGCATATGAGAGATTGCGATTTTTCACCAACACCTTTGAATTTTATCCTCTTAGTTTATATTTTTGCACAAAACTTCCTAGTCTCAATTAGTACAACCTCTCTACTTGAGAACACCCTGATCTGTATCCGGTTCATTTTCGTCAATAGCGGAAAACCTCTTGTGGTCGCACGATTTTGAAAAAAAAAAAAAATCCTCCAATTGTCTATTTGCGAACAAATTGTCCGATAGGATAGTTGTGATCGCCAGCCTGAGGACCGGCAATTGAACCAAAGACGGGTAAGATTGGACAAATGGGAGACAAGTGAGGAAGGTTACGTGTACGAGTACTAGGATAGGGCCCAATTAATCAGAACAGATAAGGATATGTTTGGCTGGTTCACCTTAAATAACTGTTCCATAACCTTTGGCCGGACCCTTCACTATTTCCCCCGATTCCAATCGCATGGTGTGGACAAACTGGGAGAGTGCTGGTGTAAACAGCCATTCCACCAATACTCGAGTACTCCTCGGCAAGAAAGCTAATACCTAAGAGGCACCTGCTGGGAGAAAAATGGGGCTGTTCCAACTCTCATCATTTTATGGGCAGAGAAGATGGATGGCATGCCTACAATATCTGTGCTCGAGTCCTGGTGGTCGGGCAGTTTCACAGACGACCAGACAATAAGGATGCCCCACGTTCCCAATATTCAACCAGTTGAATGAATAAGATACTGTACACCCTAGACAACAATTGGCTTATTTTTTCTTTCTTTTCGTTCGGTAGGGATGCGGTCAGAAAAAAGGTAACTCCATGCTGGATCGAAAGTGTGCAACTACAATTGCCACAAGGTGGGCTATACTCGTATCGCGATCCCAAACCAGAAGAGATAATTTTGTGCTTCCATTCTAAACTTAAAGATGATTTACCGGCTCAGGTAGAGTGTTTGAGTAGTTACACTTGTTTTTTTCGCACTGAAGGGTTCGGAGAAGAGAGGATTACAGCCAATGCTTTGTTCCCCGCGACTTCTAACACCACAGCATGCAAGCATGGCTCTCTGATCGGCACTCGGGCAGCGCTCCTATGGATAACACGTCAGAAGGAGCCTTGTCTCTCTCTGCAGGGGTTGAAGTGTGATGCGGTGTCCGCTCGCCGGAGATCTAAATCCTCGAGATCGCAGCAACGCAAGAGCTCCTTCGCATGCAACCTGTTGTGTGACCCGAATTGCCGAGTTGTGAGACAGGGGCCACAACACACAAAAGCCAACCATTGGCCAGAGCTCAGGTTTCCTTGTGCATGGAATAGCAATCCATTTTACTAGCGCTGGGCGATTGTTAGGTGCGGTGAATCTACACGCCCACTTCACCATTCCCAGGGACTCAAACATTGGAAAATGTCGCTTGGAGGCTGCAACCGCCTCTGGTAAATTTCACCTCTTTTTTCATTTTTTTTCTTTCCATTCGTCTCAACCGAGGGCTGAAATACAATTCCTTCACTCCACCATACCTGCTCCCATTGATCCACAGGTGGGTGCTCTGCCGGTGCCATTCTCAATTATTCCAGTTTTTAGAGAGTGTGGTTGAATAAGTCATCTGAAGGCTCGATATTTGTTTTGATCATTGTAGCGGGAATAACTGCAGAAACATGCAACTCACAACACCGCCTGAGCTCCGTAGTGCACTGGTGGAGTCTGCCTTATGGGGATAAACAGCGGATTATGAGGAAGTGGCTTAGGCTAGAAAATTGTGTACCATAGTTTTCCATAAAATAAAATTAACCAGGAATGGTACAATACAGATCGCCATCTCACCCCCCCCCCCCCCCAAGCTGTAACCAAGGAAAATTATGCAACCTAAGCGAGGACTCACAATATATCACTCGCATACTCACTCGCACCTTTCTAACCGTAACCTATGGCAACGTTGCCAGGAATTGTTTTGTGACTATCATAAAGCATGAGATCATAATCCCAGATCTTAGCACGATACTCGTCATGGTCAGAGATGTCTACCCTAACCGATATTTCGCAGGTGTCAGAATTTTTTTATCGGCTCGTTGGTATCTGATGGAGGTAGTTGCACGATTCGTTAGGAATGTGTTGAACGGAGGAGATGTTGGAGTTGTATTGAGTTGCGTTGTCTATGGAGGTTGCTAGCTACGGTTCCCTCTAGTAGGGAAAACTCTGCTCTCTACATGTGATACCCATATGTCTCCGCATATGCCCTAAACATCCGTGCTTGCCCTAGTAGAACGTTCACCCGTCCACACTTCTGTGTTCCTCCATACATGCCCGCGCTGCCTATCAGCCTGCGGTATCTCTGCTCCTATAGCAGTGCTCTACTACTGGGATAATAATACCATCAGTATCCAGTTTCTCTTCTCCCGAGGTCACTTTCACAGATATATTCTTGCCGAAAGAGAAGTGATAAGCGAGAAATCATGGAGAAATCCAGCGCTCTCGGGTTTTATGAAGCTGGTAATAGAGAGTCAACCAAGAGGAAAGGGAAGTTTACGTATACAGTGTGCTCCGACTTAAAAGTCCCTAGCCAAAGGTGTTCGTGAAAATGTGAGACATCCGGCTAAGCGATTTCATGAACACTTTTGCCCAGGGACCGTAAATAAAAAATTTCCTAACTATGATACTAGTATTGTGTGTGTGTTTTAGGTTGAGGAGGTCAACGACAACTTCGTTGTACTAGAAAGGGGAGCAAAACGGAGAAGACGGTTTCTAAAATTGAATAACATGTAGTGGGGGAAGGGCGAGTATGGCCTGCTGCTAGTATGTTTACTATGTATCATAAGCGTAGAGTCTTCCAAGTACTAGAAGTCAAAATTTATTTGGCTTGTTTATCATAAACTATTTCTTCAACTACCAAACTCCCCCATATCGGACCCTACTAGTACTCTACTACGGCGCCACGCAACCCACTCGAGAGGCAAAATACATCCGGGGGGAGGATGTTGAGGAAAAGAGTAAAAAAGAGATAGATTCTAAAAAAAAAAAAGGGAAATAGGAATGCTGCAAACGAATAGAAGTAAGGCTACAAGATATACGAGGGAGGAAGTTAGTGTATAGATCAAATGTAGACAAGAAAGAATACAAAAAGTCCAAAAATCAGGCACAGCTTAAGGTCCAACGGTGGGATTAGGCTAAGGAGAAGTAGAAGTAAAGCACAGAATAGTCGGTGGTAATTGCGGTTAAGATCTGGGGCGTCCATCGGAGTATTGTGTTGGTTCTCGGATGTGTTTAGTAGATGCCCCGAGACAACTTCCCGAGGATTCGACTGTTGCTTTAGGTCATCGCGATGGGCTGAACCAGGAATGATTGCCGGTGTGGGAGTGCTGTCTAACAAACTAGTAGTGGGACAGCGGTTTTCCTGATCACAGGCCTCTGAGGGGTTGGAATCGGCACTGAGCCGTTCCCGGAGCAACTTGACTATGGACATATGCCCATTCTTAGTTGCTAACGAGAGGGGGGTTTCGAACTTGTTATTAGATGGATCGGGATTAGCTTTCTTGCGTTCGCGGGGTGGCCTGACTCTATCCTCGTTGCTATTCCTATCACCATCATCGTCGGTATCCTCCTCGGTATGCCCGTCGCTATTCCAATCCACAGGCAATTGTGGTTCGACGTACATACAAGATGGATTGGGATTGACGTCCTTGCGTTCGAGGAGTAACCTCACTGCGCCCTCCTTCCCATTCCTAACTGCCTCCCACAGTGGAGTTCGGCCGTCCATATCAGATGAATCGGGATTGACTTCCTTGCGTTTGAGGAGCAGTTTCACTGTACCATCATGCCCACCCGAGGCCGACTTCCACAGTGGGGTTTCTCCCCGCTTATTAGGTGACTTGGGATTGACTTCCTTCCTCTCGAGGAGCAACTTCACTGTACCCTCATGCCCCCTCACAGCCGCCAGCGATAGTGGTGTTTCGCCGTCCGTACCAGATGAGTCTGGATTGACTTTCTTGTGACAGAGTAGTAGTTTCACAATACTCTCGTGTCCACCTGAAGCCGCTACAGACAGTGGTGTTCGGCCCCACTGATTGGATGTTTCGGGGTTGACTTCCTTGTGTTCGAGGAGTAGCTTAACTATCCCCTCGTGCCCACCCGTGGCGGCCTTCCACAGTGGTGTTTCTCCCCACTGATTAGGTGATTCGGGATGAACTTCCTTGCGTTCTAGGAGTAGCTTCACTATCCCCTCGTGTCCACTTGAGGCCGCCCCCCAAAATGGTGTTTCGCCGTTCTTATTAGGTGAGTCAGGATTAACTTCGTTGGGTTCGAGAAGCATCTTCACTATACCCTCGTGCCCACGCGAAGCCGCATAGAACAGTGGTGTTTGGCCTAGCCAATCAGACGAGTAGAGGTTGACTCCCTTACGTTCAAGAAGTAGCTTCACTATACCCTCGTGCCCACGGGAAGCTGCACGCGACAGTGGTGTTTGGCCTCTCCGGTTAGGTGATTCGGGATTGACTTCCGTGCATCCGAGGAGTAGCTTCACTATACCCTCATACCCACGGGAAGCCGCCGCCTGTAGTGGTTCGTCGGCCCAGTTATTAGGTGACACGGGATTGACGTCTCTGCGTTCGAGAAGTAGCTTCACTATACCCTCGTGCCCACGCGAAGCCGCATGGAACAGTGGTGTTCGGCCTAGCCAATCAGACGAGTAGAGATTGACCCCCTTACGTTCGAGAAGCAGCTTCACTATACCCTCATGGCCACCCCAAGCCGCCCGTAACAGTGGTGTTCGACCGGCGTCATCAGGTGAATCGGGATTGACTTCATCGCGTGCCAGGAGTACCTTCACTATACTCTCATGGCCTGCATGTGACGCTGCGAAGAGGGGTGTCGAGCCTTTCCTGTTGGTTATGTTGGGATCCGCCCCCCCGGATTCTAGAAGGGCCTCACAAACCTCTGGGTTGTTGTTTATGGCTGCCCATATAAGTGGCGTGTAATGCCGGCAATCCCTTCTGTTCACCTCCCAACCACCCGATTTGATCATGGCCTTAGCGATTTCCGCGATCCCAAAGCATGCGATCACATGCAACCCAGTAGTCCCGCTATATCCGGAGCCGGAGGGCAATTCATAGTGCCAGGACCCCTGGTTCAGTAGAAGCATCCTGGCTGCGACATGGTGACTAAACTGGTCGAGAAGTTTGAGTGCAAGTGATTTTGTACTTTCAGTCAATTCATTTCTAGCATGCACTCCCCAGTAACAAGAGGCATAGTCGAGGAAGGGTGCTGTTTTCGGGGGCGTTTCGATGTCAGGTGGCAGGTCCTTAATGCTCTGGAAATTGAGGTATGTGAGACAAACCTCTGCCATTTTCGAGTGAGCATTACCGAAAAGATCGGGACGTCCACCGAGGTACTCATGGAGTGTCAAATGTATCAACCGAACCCTTGACCCCTCCTCATCCAAGGCAACCAGCCCCAGGCAGCAGCTTATCAATATTTCTGTTGCAGGAATGTTCTCGAGGTCAAGCTCTGTCGTATCTTCTTCGATTCCGAGCGCATGGCATAATTCCTCTGCGCTCAACGGCCGCTCGGATTGTGAAACCCACATTAGAACTTCCATCCCCAGTTTCGCTTTGTCTCCACCCTGTCCTTCAATCCGCTCCAGTGTTGCACCGTAAGCGCCAACCATTCCCACGCCACTCGTCATCTTGCTAAGAGTTTCTCTCCGCCCGTGGATAGTTGACCGCGCCAATATTTCGTTCATGCTTAACGAAACGAGTAAAAATCTGGAAACTTATCAGTAAATGACCTTTCACTAATGTATATAGTGCCCGGATATCTGTCACATACATTCCCGCAATCTTTTCCGGAATAGTTGTAAGGATATTTTCTCTTAAATCTTGATTCATTGCCGTTGGTTGCGGATCGTTGCTCAATCTCATGGTAAGATATTTCTTTATATCTTCCTCACTGGGTATGATTCGGATCTCGGCCCTTTTGGTAAAATATCTCTCCACCTCCTCCCGAATGTGTGGCCGACCGGTTACAAATAGCCGAGTGCTTGGTGATTCTCGAGTGATCTGCTCTAATGATTTGAAAAGCTCTCGTCGATGATCTTGCGAAAACTCGTCTAACGCGTCGATGCAAATGTAGCTTCGGTCCAGGGTTCGCAGAGTCGAGATTAGTAGCTTGAGGATTTCAGCCGAATCGAGCTCCCGACCGCCAAGATTCTTTTTTGACTTCTGAAATGCTGCCCCGATATCCGGCGGAATATGTTCCCAGCCGCTTACGACTTGCTTGAGGATTGCTCCTAACATGTGGGCAATGGACTGCTCCTGATGGGCATTGAAGTCGCAGTATAGGCACGCAACGGCGACCTGTTTCCCAATATTCCGATTGCATAGTGTTTCAATAACTAAAGTGCTGCACAAAGATACTACTGTTTGGTCACCCCCGTTCGCTCGAGAGAATGTTGGCGCATACCTAATGTGTGTTTTCCCTACCCCGGGATCTCCATCGCAAAATAGGACTGGGATAGCCACCCCGTCCTCACCAGTACTCCAGTTTATAAACTCCTCTGTTCTCAGAAGCCAGTCGCCTACTCCCTCCACCTGAGAGCTTCTAACATCTCGATGTCGTAGCTGAGGTGCTATTGGAGATAACCATTCGAGAATGTGGCGCCTCTCGTCCGTTACCCGTATGTCACAATTGTTCCAGATGTTGTTATAGCTGCCGTTAACATTCCCACAGTTGACGTTTTGGGAAGATTTTGGTTCCTGAGATTCGAAGATACTCATGTTGCTCGCTAAGCTGGCAGAAGAGGCGAGAAAATCGGGGGTGGTGGGTGACGGGTTGTAGGCCCTGATGGCGCTGGCGAGGTTTACATTTCGCCGGCGGAAGTGAGGGTCTTATTATGGGATGTGGAAGGGTAGACGCCATCCAGTCGTCTCCACACCAAAGGGAGCTCGGCAGGGGCTCAGAACCAATGGTTGATAGATAAATTCTCGGAACACCCTATAAGCCCCGCCGAATGGTAGAGCGGTGCGAGGCGCTCACAGTAGCCTCCCATTTTACTGCCCTCTACTCGCAATGTTTAAAAAAAAGACTGCTATTGCATGCCGGCCAAATCTAAGCAAAATTCTCTTCTACAATCTGCAACCCCGGTGCGCAAGCACATGAGAGATGGCCATTTTTCACGAAGCAGGTTGAATTTTGTCTGTGCATAGTTTATAAAGCACCACAGATTCTTCCCACAAAAATTCCTGGTCTTAATTGTTACAAACTCTCTACACCCTGATATGTATCCAGCTCGCTTCTGTCAAAAGTGGGAAACCTTTTGTTGTCCCCTTGTTTTGGGAGAAAAAGAAAGAAAAAATCCCTCCAAGTGAGTCTTTGCATAATAAATTGTCCGATAGTTGGGAACCTTGAAGACCGGCAGTCGAACCAAAGATAGATAAGTTTGGGCAAAAGGGAAACTCATGTAGTAGGTTACATGCACGGTACACCATCGCCAAAAATTGGCTTCTTTTTTCCTTCCTTTCTTTTTATGGCGATGCACCGGCAAAATGTAACTCTACTCAAGTATCCATGACCATCCTCTAAGGATGGCGGTAGAAGGCTTGGTGGGAAGTGCGCAACAACAACTACGACAAGGTGGGCTATATCGCGATGCCAAATCAGAAGCGAGAATTTATGGTTCCATTCTAAACAAGGTGATTTACGCGCTTGAGAAATTATACTTATTTCTTCCAACTGACAAGTTCGGAGAAGAGAGGATCACAGCAAATGCTTTGTTCCCCGTCACTTCTCGCACCACAGCATGCAAGTATCGTACCGCTATCAGATCGGCACTCGGGTAGCACTCCCACGGGTAACACGTAAGAAAGAGCATTGTCTCTGGATGGGGGCTGAAGTGTGATGTGGTGTCTTCTCACCGGAGATCTATGATACTGTACCGCAAATCTCAGAGATCGGCTCCCTTGCAGCAACACAAGAGGTTCCAATCCAGCCTGTTGTGAGACCCGAATTCCCGAGGCTTGAGAAAGGGACTACAATTTCACATTGGACACACACAAGCCAATCATTAGCTAGAACCTCAGATTTCCTGTCGCATGCAATATCGCAAAAACTCGAATAATTGAACCGTGTGCTATGTCGTTGAGAATTCCGTACTCTAGAATAGGGGCGAAAAACACAGCAAAAAACTAGCTGTTCAGCCCCTCTGGGGGCCATAAAAAAACAAAAAAATACCAGACCTTACCAGAGGAGGCAACTCCAACGACATAGCACACGGTTCAATTATTCGAGTTCTTGCGGTATTAGTCCTTTTTACGAGCGCCGGGCAATTATCAAGACGCATCGGATCTGCAGGCTCACTTCACCATGCACAGGGACCAGAACACTGGGCATTTTTGCTTGGATGCCGCAGTCGCCTCTCGTAAACTCGGCTGTATTTTCCAGTATTTTCATTTGTTTCAGCTATTGGCCAAAAGAGACTCTTTTACCTATGATACCTTCTCCCTTTAATCCACCGGTTAGGGCCTAGCCCCATTTCCCATTATTCCGGGTTTACACCACGTGTGTGAATAAGTCACCAGAAGTCTAAAAATATTTGCTTTGATTCTTGTTGCCGGAACGGAAGGACTTGGAACCCGGCAACTCACAACAGTGCTTGAGCTCTCTTATCTACTTGCGGCGCCTGCCAGTGGAAAAAAGGAAACGAGAGCCCTACTCAAGTAAAATATTTAGGAGCATGAGGTAAGGGGACTTACTTGTATGATACCAAAGTATGAAACATTGTTTTTCTTAGAACCAACCCTGGAAGGAGCAGAATGACAATCATGGCTGTTTTACTCTCCCCAAGCCCTAACCGAGGAAAGTCAATTTCAACGAGGACTCACAATATATCACTCGCAAACTCACTCGGGCTCTTCGAAAGGCAACCTATTGTAAAGTTTCCTGGATCAGTTTTCTCAGTCGCTTTAGACTATAATCTCCGATCTTAGTATAATACTCACTATTGCCATAAATTCCCAACCCAGCCATTGTTTTGCTGGAGTCGTCATCCTTTCATTAGCTTAATATTCTTGACCCTCACTTCTCCCGAGAGCAAGTTCACAAAAGAATTCTTTCAAAAGGAAAAGTGACAAGAGAGCAATGTCATGGAAAAAATTCACCGCTCAAGATCTTTGTAAAACCGATAATAAGGAACCAAGCAAGAAGGGGGGGGGCTTATGTATACTGTGTGCTCCAACTTGTATAAACTTCTCCCTAAGCGTATGGGAAATATTTACGACTGGGGTAGGAACTGAAGGTTAGATGTTAAATTACAATACTTTAGCACAATTCAAAGGCATTGCATATACCGGCAGTATGAAAGACATGAATACCTAATGTGAATTTAAGGTAAGAAATTCTTCTTCAGATATCTTCCCAGTCAAATTGACTGTTATTTGTAGCACGGTATCAATAGAATAAGATATGGTAAGGTGCTGCCGAACCCGGGAATAGCTTTAGCCACTTTGGGTACAACCTTTCCCTAAATTGTGAGCACCCGGCAGAGCGAGCAGAGGGTTGGCCCTATAGTTTATCAGCGTTTAGCAATGTGTGTAGAAATTAATACCGGTTGAATTCCTCTCTACAAGAGAATAACGTTTAGTTTAAAGAGGTAAAGAATAGGAAAGGATAAGTGGATGAGAATCACATGTTGCTTGCTGTGGCCAATACTAAGGAAGAATACAAACCGTGGTTGACTGAGAAGGTTGTGTTGTTATTAGTTCTGGAGAAGAGGAGAACGGACTGGCTAGATGAAGAAGGACGAAGAAGTCAAAGAGGAAACATGTATATATTGTCCGGAGGTGTGCCTTTCTTACTTATCCTTTAAATCTACGGCTGGACAGAGGGTTTATATACAAAATAAAGAGACCTTTTCCAACATGCGAAGATATAGGAAACAAACCGGGGATGGTACCAGAACAATGGAGTTCCGGTTCTATCTGCGCTCAGAATCCCGATTCTTCCTCCGCTATCCTCCCCGATCCATGCCGGCCATTCCTCCGAATTCTCAACACCATGTACCAAACTGGTATACTCGTTCCTCCTCTATATAATGCATGACAAAGGAAACTACTAAGAAGCGACAGACTAGATATGTAGAAGACAAGCGAAGAGGTTCATCAATACAGAGTGATCACCGGTGAAGTTTAACAGGTTGCACCCAAGTAGGGGTCTTCTAACCCGAGTCGCTTATGTGATGTGATACTACCCTGCTCGCTTTGACGGGTAGCCCCAGCGTAGGGAAAGATTCTACCGGTACTATTAGTCCTTTATTTCGGTTTAAGGGCGATCGAGATTTTTTTTTTTTTTTTAGCTAGTATTTCTGGAATTCAAGCCACTGTAGCTCAAAACATGTTCATTGACACCCGACAGTCTCCAGGTCTCCAGCACAGTAAATCCGGCCGGGCTCTTACAAAGGTCGCAATATCTACTCCACCCCCCGTTTATTAGAAGTATTAATCCCGCAACACGTAGAGCATAGTCGTCCGGGGGTTGGAGTGCTAGTGATTTTAGACCGTTTTTCAACTCCCTTCTGAGACGTCTCAATGGCGGCTGGTATGTCCTTAATGCACTGAAAGTTGGGGTATCATATATGAAACAAACCCGTTATATTGTCAGGTGAGCATCACCGAAAAGGCCGAGGCATCTACAGAGGTGCCCGTGGAGAGTCAAATGGATAAACCGAACTCATGACCCCCACCTCGTCCATTGTGGCTAGTCTCAGGTAGCAGCTTAACAATGTCTATCTCAAATCCATTCCCCGGAGCCAGCCAAGTCGTATCTCCTTCGACTCCAAGCCCCTGGACTAATTCATCTCCCCTCCCCACTCAATACCCTCTCTGATCGTGAGACACCCCCATCCCTGGTTTCTTGTCTCTGTCCTGCCTCATAATCCATTTCAAGTTTGCGACATAGACATCACCTATTCCTATAATAGTCCAGTTATTGATGTATTTACCATTTCACCCCTTACTCACAGCCCGTATCTCCCGATATGCAATCGCGCAAGATCACCTGCCGGGTAATCAGGAAAATGCACCCTCACATTCCTTAACATGGCCCTAGCATACGCTTAAGCACCCTTCCTCATGGTCTAACGACACTACAAGCAAATCATGTATCGTAGGTAGTCGTTCCTTCAGTCAATTTTTACCCCTTTGGAATTTCCTTGCAGAACTATAGCAACACTAATATCGCGGTGTTTAAGTGGGGGAGATGGAGAGTATCTTAATCGCACAGGAAAAGGGAGGAAAAGCGGAGGAAAAGATCGAGTGAAATAGAATAGGAAGTACTGGGGGAAGGGCGAGTTGCCTATTGACAGTATATTTACTATGTGCCATATGCGTAGTTGAGTCTTCCAAGTAGCGGTGGTGGAAATTTATTGACATGTCAAGCGCAACTATTCCTTTTTCAAACCAATCCCCTCGTATTGTATCCCACCCTACCACATCATCCTACCGCCCCTCTGGAAACCCAAAATGATAGCGACACTCTGATGGCAGCTCGCTCACAACACAACGATGACTGGGGTAGCGTAGGTAACGGCGCTAAGCACAGAGAAAAGCACGTAGGTGGTGGTTCCTGTATGTGATGATAACGATGTGGATGTTCGATGTACGATACAAAAAGCTCTCTACTGGTAGCTCAGACTAGATACAGAAGAGAGCGCACAAACACACAAAACAGGAAAAACCCACACAACGGGAAAAACCCACAAGCGGTGCCCACGACCCTAAACTGGTCGTACCCCAAACTAACTATCATACCCTAATAACTATGGGATTCCAGCTATGATATCACAAAAATGGGGAGAAATGGGGAAAGGGTGAAAGAAAAAAAAGCCAAAAGGAAAGGAGGAACTGGGTGTCATAAACAAACAGATGAGAAGCCAAAGAAATATATAAGGGAAACCGGATTTATGGATTAGGGGGATGCAAGGAAGAATACAAAAAGTCCTAAAATCAAGCAGGCATTAAGGGCCAACGGATGAATGAACCAGAGAAAAAGGAGAAGTGAGAGAAGGGCTAGTCGGAGGTAATTGAGGCTAACGCTGGGAGCATACGTTGTACTATCGTAGTTATTATGGGAGATGTTTAGGGGATCGATGGAGACATTTTCCTGAGAATGCGGCGGTGGCTTCACGTCGTCGTTATGCGGTAAACCTGGGATGAGTTCTGGGACAGGGGTGTTGTCAAGCAAACTGGTAGCGGATCTGTGGTAATTGCTGTTAACTTGGTGAAAATTTGTCGAAGTATCGCGGTCATTCAGGGATATGATTAAGGGATCGAAGGAGACATCTTCCTGGGGATACGATTGTAGCCCTAAGCCACCGTCACAGAGTGGACCGGGGGTGAGTCCTCGTGAGGGAGTGTTGTTTATAAAACAGGTAGCAGGGGAGTGGGCTCCCTCATCACAGGGCGCTGGGGAGTTGGCGTCCGTACGGAGCAGTTCTTGGAGCAGCTTCACTATGCCCTCATTTCCCAGACCACTTGCTACCGAGAGCGGCGCCCTGCCGTTGCTCCCAGGTTTGGTGGGATTGACATCCTTCCGTTCGATGAGTAGCTGCAGTATACCCTCGTGCCCACCCCAAGCTGCTTCCAACAGTGGTGTTTTATTATGCATATCAGATGAATTGGGATTGACATCCTTGCGTTCGAGGAGTAGCTTCACTATACCTTCATGCCCCGCCTGTGATGCTGCAAAGAGCGGTTTCTGGCGTGCCCCGTCGGCTATTCCGGGATCCGCACCCCCGGATTCTAGAAGGGCCTCACAAACATCCTGATTGTTGTTTCTGGCGGCCCACATAAGTGGGGTATAATCAAGGCAATCCCTCCTGTTTACCTCCCAACCACTTGACTTGATCATGGCCCTAGAGATTTCTGCGATCCCGAAGTATGCGATAACGTGCAACCCAGTGGTCCCGCTATCACCGGGGCCGGAGTAGAGTTCGTTACGGGGCCTCCGGGACCCCGAAACCGCCGGGCCCCCGGCCCAATTCCCCGGCACTTTCCCCACCCGAGCCCCCGCCCCACCCATGCCCCCGGACAGGCCCCAGTCCAAAATGGGTGGCGAGAAAAGGGGGCCCATCCAGGTAGTGATCATGGGTTGGGCCCCGGACGGGGGCGGGACTGGCATGACAGAAGAAATATTCACCCCGCTCCGTGTAAGGGCGGGGCCTGAAGTGTCAAAACCCGCTCCTCCCCGCCCCGTAACCAACTCTAGACCGGAGGGCAATAGAAGGTACCGTAACTCCGAGTTCAGTAGAAGCATCCTGGCTGCGACATGGTGACCAAACTGGTCAAGAAGTTTGAGTGCAAGTGATTTTGTATGTCCAGTCAATTCCTTTCTAGCATGCACTCCCCAGTAACAAGAGGCATAGTCGAGGAAGGGTGCTGTTTTCGGGGGCGTTTCGATGTCAGGTGGCAGGTCCTTAATGCTCTGAAAATTGAGGTATGTGAGACAAACCTCTGCTATTTTCGAGCGAGCATTACTGAAAAGATCGGGACTTCCAACGAGGTACTCCTGGAGTGTCAAATGTATCAACCGTACTCTTGACCCCTTCTCACAAGGCAACCAACCCCAGGCAGCAGCTTATCAATATTTCCGTTGCAGGAATATTCTCGGGGTCCAGGTCTGTCACATCTTCTTCGATTCCGAGCGCAAGCATAATTCCTCTGCGCTCAACGGCCGCTCGGATCGCGAAACCCACATTAGAACTTCCATCCCGAGTTTGCCCTTGTCTCCACCCTGCCCTATAATCCGCTCCAGAGTTGCGGCGTAAGCGCCGCTCATACCTTGGCCACTGGTCATCTGTCTAAGCACTTCTCTCCGCCGGCGGATGGTTGACTGGGCCAAGATTGCGTTAATGCTCAAGGAAACAAGCAGGAATCTGGAAAAGTGTTAGTGAATGACCTGTCAATAAACGCCCACAATGCAGTTTATCACCTACATGTCGGAAATCTTTTCTGAGATGGTCTTGAAGATCTCCTCTCTCAAATCCTGGTTCATTACCCTGGACTCTGTAACATTGTTCAGCCTCACAGTGAGGAAATTTTTAATATCTTCCTTGGTCGGTTTAACTCGGATCTCCGCCCTTCTAGTAAAATATCTCCCTATCTCCTCTTGAATGTGTTGCCGACCGGTCAGGAACAGCCGTGTACTAGGTGATTCTTGAATTACTTGCAGTAGTGATTTGAATAGCTCGGGCCGATACTCTCTAGGAAACTCATCCAACGCGTCGATGCAAATATAGCTCCGTTTCATGTTGCGGAGAGATGATATTAGCAGCTTGAGAATTTCAACCAATTCAAGCTCCCGACTGTCAATCTGTTTTCTAGACCTCCTGAATGCCGCCTTGATTTCGTGCGGAATATCATCGAAGCCACTTACCACTTGTTTGAGGATGGCCCCGAACATATGGATCGTGGACTGCTCTTTGTTGGACTGGAAATCGCAGTACAGACAGGCAACGGCGACCTGTTCTCCGACACTCTGACATAGTGTATCGATAACTAACGAGCTGCAAAAAGATACTACTGTTTAGTCACCCCCGTTTCCTCCGGGGAATATTTGCGCGTACCTGATGTGTGTTCTCTTAACCCCGGGATCTCTATAGGAAAATAAGACGGGACTGACCACCCCATCCTCACTGGTATTCCAATTTACAAACTCATCTTTTCTCAAAAGCCAACTTCCCACCCCCCATATGAGACCCTCTAACCTCCCGATGCCTTAGGCGAGGGGCTAACGGCGATGGCCATTCGAGAATGTGGAGGCTCTCGTCTGTTACCGAGAAAGTGCAATTGTTCCAGGTGTTGTTATAACTACTGATCACATTACCATTTGTTTGGTTGTGGAGATGTGAAGAGATTCATGCTGCTGGCTATGTTGAAATGGAGGAGAGGCGGGGACGGTGATGGTGCTGGTGGGGGCGGCTTTAGTTCGGGGGGGGGTGCGATGAGCCTCTAGTGAGAGGAACGCATCATGCATGAGGGTGTTTAGTAGCATTAATTAATCGTGTTGATTTATATAGAGTAATATATATGGCGGCGGCTTCAGGAAAAAACCCTTGAGAATTGACAGTACGATAGGTTAGTGAAGTAGAGTACAGTCGCACCCGCTATAATGGACCTCGTTATTGTGGAAAAACTGCTATTACGAACAAATCCCTTGGGAGTTCATTTTCCCCATACAAATTTCCCCGCTATAATGAATTCTAGCTGGTAACAAATCCGAATTCAATTCTGTGATGTCTCCCCCTTGCTTTCATACAAATTTAATCTGCTATAATGGATTCCTGATGAATTCTTGAGGACTGAAGAAAGAGATTTGCATATGACAAAGGATAGAGATTTAAATCTTGGGAATCATAGGGGTGTGAGTAGAGATAGTGGTTTCTAGTGCCCGATTGACCTTCATTAGAGATAGCATTTCCAGCAACATTTCCCTCCTCATCACCGGGTTTACTTCCTTCAATCCTGCTGACATCCAGCCTGCCCATACCTTTTCCCGGGCTCTTTGTCCACTCTATCCCCAATTCCCTCCCTTTTGATGCACATTTTCCTTTCCTTTTCCTTTGCCATGCCTTATACTAGGAGATTGGAGGATAGTAAGGTATTAATCAGATGGATAATTTGAAGATATCCTTATTTTTATGTGTACTTTCTTCCTTCCCCATTTGGGCTCTTCCCTTCTAAAAACCCCTCCCACTGCTTATTCATTACTATCACAGATTTTTCACAAATACCTATACTGAACATCTGCTATACTGAACAAAAATGGCCTGATACTTGGCGTTCGTTATAGCGGGGTGCGACTGTACTGCACTAGTACATTAAATTGAAATGTTTTTAATGTTGAAATTCACCGGCGATCACTCCGCACTGAAGAACCTTTTTCCTTGTATCTTACCTATCTAGTCACTCGCTTATTAGTAGTTTCCTCTGTCACGCATTACAAACTTCATAGCACGAACGAGTATACCACGTTAGCATACTGTGTTGAGAATTCGGAGGAATGGCCGGCATAAATCGGAGAGGAAAGCGGAGGAAGAATCGGGATAGTGAGCGAAAAAGGTACCGGAACTCCATTGTTCCGGTAGCATCCCCGGTTGGATTCCTGCGTCAGAGAAAGTTGCAAAAGGTCTTTCTATTTTGTATATAAACCCTCTGTCCAGCCGTAGATTCTAAAGGATAAGCAAGCTAGACACGCATCGGCTCAATATACACACGTTTCCTCAGTGACTTCATTATCCTTCATCTGCGAGCTCATTATTCTCTCCATTCAAATCTCATAACATTTAATACATGTCACCAAGCGGCGAATGAGTTTAGCTGACATGAAAAAGAAAACGAGGAATAACCGCAACTTGCTCTTCAATGGCGTGAAGGAAAATAGGTCATGCAATACTGCATAAGATATTAGATGAGGAACTCCAAATCATCTTTCCAGGCAGAGCTAATATATTTGCATGAAATAGCTGTATGTTTTGCAATTGGGGTGTGAGTTGTGCTCTCTCTACATCTCTATTAAGCACTATTGGCTAGGTGAAGAAAAGAAAGAAGAGCGGGAAGGGGGAACATGACGCGGAAGTGGACAAACGAGACAATAGAATGCATAAGGAAAAAGGCGAAATAAAAAAAAAACCAAAGAAACAGAAAAAAAGCATAAGAAAGATCCCAAAATCAAGCAGCTATGAGAGGATTGGAGAAGAACAAGAAGTAGGAACGAAACAAACGCTAGTCAATATTAATTGAGGCGGACCCAGTGGGCATTCATCCTGATATCTTGATTGTTCCGGGATAGATAAGTAGAACCTTCAAGACATCCTTAGCGAAGCTTGGCAAGGTTTAAGCGAACTCAGGGTGATGTGCTCGGGTATGTGAGTGGATGACTGGACAACCGGGAATTCCGGAGGATGAGCCTAAGCTACTGCCTTCATAGAAAATGGGAGAATGAATTTAGCATAGAAATTGCTCGGGCAATGGGGAACTTTGAAACCTCCGATCCCTAGTTGACTTGTTACTAGGGTCTATATCCTGGTGGGAGGCCGGAAGAGAACCCTCCTGAACCCTTATCGCTTGCCACAATATTTGGTAAACCATTTCCATCAAGCGTTGTGGAGTGCGTATCCCTGCTGAGCACTGCCGCGATGCCTCTTTTAGGATCTCCAGAGCCATCTTTGGGAACACGTGATTGCGGCTGGAAGCCATTGTCCGGAGATGCGAGGGGGGTGGTTTCTTGAGCGTGAGTCAAGTCCGACGGGGGGGGAAGCGCGGAGCTGGTTTTCTGAATACAATCCTCAGGGGTTCCGGGATTAATACACTGCCGTTTGGGGGGCCGCTCAACCACATCCTCGTGCCCATCCTCGGTGGTTTGCGACAGTACTGTTTGACCCCCGTTATCTGGTGAGTCCGAATTGACTTCCTTCCGTTCACGCAGTAGTTTCACTATACTCTGGTGCCCATTCCGAGCAGCGACGGACAGTGGTGTTTGACCGTCGTTATCAATTGAGTAGTGATTAACTTCCTCGCGCTCGAGGAGTAGCTTGACTATATCCTTGTGCCCATTCTGAGCAGCCACCGACGGTGGTGTTTGACCGCCGTTATTTGTTGAGTTGGGATTGACTTCTTTACGCGCGAGGAGTAGCTTCACTATAGCCTCGTATCCATCTTCCGATGCCATTAGGAGAGGTGTTTCGCTTCTACTGTCCTCGATGTTGGGATCTGCATCCCCTAATTCCAGAAGCACCTCACAAACCTCGCTGTTGTTGTTTCTAGTAGCCCACATAAGTGGCGTGCACCCTAGGGAATCCCTTCCGTTCACATCGTAACCCCCCAGCTTAATCAGGGCCGTAGCAATTTCCGCGATTCCAAAGCATGCAATAGCGTGCAACCCAGAAAACCTGCTAGGGGTATGCTGACTATCATAATGTGTCCGGGACCTCTGGTTCACCTGAAGCATCTTTGCAGAGACATGGTGATCATACCCGTCAAGGAGTTGGAGTGCAAGTGATTTTGTGTGTTCTGTTAATGCCTTTCTAGCATGGGCTCCCCAATAACAAGATGCGTAATTGAGAAACGGTATCATCCCTAGGTGCTCCCAGAGATTGTGTGGTAGGTTCTGGATGGTCGGAGAGTTGAGGTATGTGAGACAAACCTCTGCCATTTTTGGGTGAGAACTACTGAAAAGATCAGGATGTCTACCGAGATATTCCTCAAGAGTCAAATGTATCAACCGAACTCTTGAACCCCCTTCATCCACTGTGGCTAGTCCCAAGCAGCAGCTTAACGTGGTCTCCATTGTAGGCACATCCTCGAGGTCAGGTTCGGTCCGACCTCCCCCGATTGCCAGTGCATAGCGTAGCTCCTCTGGGGCTAATGGTCGCTCGGACTGTGAAACCCACATTATGACCCCTATCCCCAGTTTGCCCTTCTCTCCGTCCTGCCTCATAATCTGACCCAGGATCGCCGCGTAGGCACCATCCACTCCCACTCCACTAGCCATCTCTCTAAGCAGTTCTCTCCGCCGAGAAATAGTTGTCTGCACCAAGATTGCATTCATACTTAAAGAAACTAGCGAAATTCTAGACACATGTTAATAAATAGCATGTAATGTACATGTCCCCTCGTTTCTGTCACGTACATTTTCGGAATCTTCTCGGGAATAGTTTTAAGAATCTCCTCTCTTAAATCCGAACTCATCGCCCGAGACTCTTTATCATCGCGTAATCCCATGGTCAGGACATTTCTGATATCTTCCTCGGTTGTGTTGAAAGTCACCGGTGATCACTGCGCTTTCATGCATTATTCCTTTGTACCTTTTCCTATATAGTTAAAACACTCATTATTAGTTTCCTTTGTCATTCATTATCAAGCATAAAAGGGGAATCACTATACCAGGTTGTATAGTAGAGCGGAGGATGCGCACTCATGGCCGAAGACGATCGGAAAGCAAAGCGAGCAGGATAAAAGAAGAACGAAAACGATGTTGGAAACCATGCTGCTCGCCATACTCTCAGGATACTTCCTTTGTCTTTAGATAGCTTCCGGGGACGCGCTTTGCCTTCGGGCATGAGGAGGCTTCGGACTCGGGCATGAGGAGGCTTCGGGTTCGGGCGTGTGTTTGTACGGTCGGGGAAAGCATTTCCTAAGTAGGAATGTCGCGATCGGACAGGTGGCGGAAAAGCTGTAAGGAAGGCC
>Ga0307509_10000183_pt1 | contig 97778 bp, 118 predicted proteins | sample 10_EM_MG_FD_202245 | JGI IMG/M metagenome (GOLD analysis project Ga0307509, IMG submission 202245) | Populus trichocarpa ectomycorrhiza microbial communities from riparian zone in the Pacific Northwest, United States - 10_EM | ecosystem: Host-associated > Plants > Roots > Unclassified | place... | reverse complement strand
TTCAAAACCAATGGGCAAGGGATGTAAAAACAAGGCGAGCTATCCAACCTGACCACCCCAGCCTCATTAATACAAACCTCAAAGACTATCCTGAGATAATCCATTGACAGATGCTGTGAACATCGTCCTGGCACCTAATCCATCAGCAAACTCCTTCCGCCATCACCAACGCGACTTCTATCCAACCTGACCGAAGCGCTATCAGCAAAAATATCGAGAGAGGAAGCCTCAAGCAAAAGGTTAACATGATGTGCCCAAACCATCAACACGTAGCCAGCCAACTGCTGTAACACTGCTCCGGTAAGACATGAAGCTATCGCGAGACAACCACCATCGATCCTGATAGGCCCCCCCACCAAATATGACACATCACAAGAGGTTAGGAGTAGGTTGTAGGAGCAATCGAGGATGTGCGAAAACACTTTTTTTTTTTTTTTTTTTTATAAACTTTTTCCATTTCGGCTACCTAACTACTCTAAAGTATACAGCACACCACCACTGGTGCGATCCCGGACCCGCCTACCGAGACTCCACTCCCTCACCACCTATAATGCAGCAGCTAACTACAAATAAACCTTTACACCAAATCAACATCAAAAACACAACCCGACATCCCCCCGTAGCCAACTGCACCCCGCGCGGGTCACCATGCCGAATGAAGAATCTGTATTATTAGTAAGAAAAACAATAACAAGGCCAACCTACGCTTCCGAATTCCCAGTGCTCACACACCAGGCGGGCTCCTCGATCAACTGGACAAGGGGTAAAGCAAGCCCTGCCCACGTCGATTTGCTGATCTGCCATTAGGCCACGTTAGGTTACCCCTTGCCATCCAGGTCTATCCGCTTCGCCCACCACGCCGCACAGGCCATTTTTCGTGATCCCCAGCAAATCACCGGGCATGGTTGAAAAACATAGGAAATTTGGGGTTAACCACACCCCGCCCAAAATATCCTCTCCCTCTCGGCCCAACTGGGGCCACTCCAACCATCTGCATCCCCTTCGGCGCCACCGGAATCGAGGTCGCCACAATAATCCCTTCCACCACCTCCACCTCACTCTCCTCCGCCTTACTCCCCACAACCACCACCTCTCCATCCTCACTCTCAACTCTCCTCCTCTTACCCTCTGGCAGCCTCACCAACGCCACCTCTGGTTCATCAACCACCAACGCCACTCTTGACTCAGCCACCGCCGGCTTTGCCTCAGACGCCACAAATAAATCTTCCTCTTCCTCCGCCACAATTCTCCCTCTCATCCGCACCTTGGGCTCAACCACCACCTGTGGCTCAGGCTCCTGAACCCTCACGGGCGAAGCCACCTCGGCACCATCCCCGCTCCCCCTCTTATCCACCTCTTTCTGCAACGCATGATTCCGCTTTGACAAAACGGAAACATGGTGCCTCAACTTGCTCACCTCCTTCTCCAACTCCAATATTCTCGTCAATGCGGCCGAAGCCGCCAACACCGCTTTAGCAACCTTGGTTGCCGAAAAAGTAGTAGAACCTCGCTTAATCATAATGTCCAGATACCGTGGAGTTAATGGAAGATGAGGGAGTAAAAATAATAGAAGGAAGAGATAAATCTATCTTCCAGTGATGAAATTAGATCAAGAGTAGGAAGCTCTTAAACTAAAGACTTGAAGCCGTCGTAAAGATGGGTCCAAGGAATCTGATTGGCCAAAAACCGAAATGTGACTGATCACACGGTGGTGCAATTTCAATGACTGTCGATGTAAGAGACGTGGTGATTGTGCGAAAACATACCCCCTGTGCCTTGTATCACGATTTGCCACACCTTGTTTTCCCCTGCTAGCATACCGTATTCTGGGGCTTCCCAATTTTTACGGTACTGAAACCAAAAATAATCACTGGGCCTCCAACTTTGAGCCTCATCCCCTGTTCGGCACAAACCATCACGGCCCTCAACCTCAACCGCCGGCCCCTCGCTGCTAGGCAGCGCCAAAACCATAGGTAATGATATATCTTATCATACAATGAAAAAGAGAAGGGATATAAAAAGAGCCCTACTCTCCTACACTAACCCGCACACACTTCATCGTCTAATCCTCCTTCCTCCCGCGTGCGCCTAGAAGAATGAACTACACGTGCACCGACCAGCTACTAGGTCGGATTTCTCGACGGTGGGATTATTCCTTACAGAGTGGCCCCATGGAGCGGGGAAGGGGGAGGTGGTGTAAGGTTTATGTTGATCTCGCGGATACGATGGATACGGTGCCGTGCAGGGTGGTGCGGGTATAGGTATGATAGCTTATGGCACGAAGGAGTGAGGGAGTGAGGGAGAGAGGGAGAGAGGGAGAGAGGGAGAGAGGGAGAGAGGGAGAGAGGGAGAAACAAAGGCGATCGCTGGGATTGACTTTGTGTGTACTACTGTGAAAGTGGTATACTGTAATATGGTAGGTATGATATCTGCGATATCTACAAGTAATAAAAACAAAAACTAACTCTCATGGTGTGCTAACCTAACCCAGCCCTGCTTGGCCTGGTTGGTGGTAGCTCTTGCATCAATCGATTCTTGATAGTACGCGCAGTGTCGTATTGCCGCTGAGGAGCGCCGCAGTAACAATGGAGCCAAAAGGAAAGGGAAAATGTAAAAAACGAGCCCAAGCAAAAGACTAGTTCCACCCTGAACAGAAAGTGATGCAGTAGAAGGGGAAAGGGGAAAAAAGTGAAAAAAGACCACCGTCTACGCCGTCCGTCTAATTGCCAAAACACCAAAGTCATGAAGGCCGCCAACTCTGTCGTGGTTAATGATGAAACATGAATGCTTTGGGGAGAAAAGAAATAAATGGAGAACCCGGTAAGAAAAAAGAGCAGATGAATAAAAGACTTCGTGAAAGCCATCCCATACTCCGAACCGCTATGCCCCCATCCCCTAATATACATGGGTGTATATGCATCGATTTTTGAAATGTGAAATGCAGAGAAAAGGAAGAAAAGGGTTGAACAAGACCCGTGACTCAGAACGAAGAGAAACCCTCATCGTAAGCAATATAGTTTAAGGAGTAATGATAATATTTAGAGCAAACAGCACTCTCTAGGTATCGACTGGAGGCGGCCGAGTATGGGCGGAGCCATGGAAAGGGGAAATGGCTATGATTTGGGGGGAGACCTAGGTTCTTTAGTCGGGTTTGGGGGTGGATCGGTGGGGCCGGGATGAGATTGAGTGAGGGCTTTAGTGCGGGATTCATTGGTAGGCTCGGTTCGTGACTCATCATCAGTGATAGCGCTGGGCGACATTTCATTGTCCCGGCGTTTATAGAAGAGAAGGTATGCCTTAGATTTTGCAACGGTCTCCGGAGGAACTTTGGTGATCCGATCATCGTCAAGTAGCCACCATTCTTCTTGGTGCTTCGTATAAGCGACATAATGTCCGAAGTTGGCACTATACCATATCAGCGAACGAAGAAAGAAAGGTGCTATATTTGATCATACCCTGCCCCTTGATGAACAACTACAGCGTAAAGATCATATAAGATCGGGCTATCGAAATCCTGCTCGCACCAGGTTTTCATGTCTAGGCCTTCTAGAGGGAATCTAACATGTGTGTCTACTTTCTGCTTGCCCCCACGTGCTCTGTGGCTTCTCCAGCGGAATCGTTTTAAGTGGATACAGAGAACATGAGGTAATACTCCAAAAGCGATTGCCTTCGAGAAGGCTGCCTCGGACCCACAGGACAAGCAGGAGCGGGTGGTGCCGTTTGTCGACGCAGTAACTGAGGCTGGCGGGGACGGAGAACCCTCAAGCTCTTCAGTGGTGGCAAAGAGATTCAGGCATTCCTCAAGGGTACTTGAGCGCATATCACCCTTAGTGGCTGGTGGCGGTTGTTCGGGGATAACTAAACTGAGGTCGAGAAAGGGATCAGGCTTGATCGTATATTCGGAGCAAGAGTGGCATATTATCTGATAAATCCTTGGATTAGTAAAGGAGCAGACAACACAAAACAGAGAGGTTGGCACTTTGTTCCACAATACACCTCCAAAAACAGTCTGCACAATTGTATCCTCCTCCTCAACCTGCTCAGACGCAAGTTCATCCTGCATGCGTTCCAGGGAGCACTGAGCAATAGTTAGTGGGGGTTGCTTCAGACACGTTGAAGTACGCTTACCCGAAGAAATTCTTGGGCATCCTGCTGTTCGTGGCGCTCATGGAAGGAGGGCAATACTATAGCCACAGCACTAGCGAACTTGTGGGGTGAAATAACTGGGGAGAGGGGGAGAGTGGAACGGCGTGCACGGGGTCCTGTGCGAACTTCAGCCGGGACGTGATTAACCCACATCATCTTCAACAATCGGGAAAACTCGTCACAAAGATTGCTATATCCGAGTAAGCTACTATTGATTCTAAATTATTCCTCCAAAGATAGAAAGGGTTTGTACATATTGGTAGGAACTGGAACTTGTTCCTCCAGTCTCGCAGCCCTACGAGTTCTCGGTCTCGTCATATGCAAGCTTAGGGTAGCAGCGGAACCGCTGCTACTCATGCTGGAATCCGATTCCTCAGTAATCGGTGGCTCGCGTTGGAGGAAATATTCCCGGAGGGCACAAGTATGGCTCAACGCTTGGATCACAGCATTGTTGTAGCAAGTGTTTCCGAGATTCTTCAAACCAACCACCTTTACACGTTTTCTTGACGACGATGTATCATTTCCATAATCAAGAATTTCCGCCTCTTCTGCGGGACGTTTATTTCCTTTTGGATTAACCTTTCTCGAGTATGTTATCTTGGGTAGGCTGTGCATTCCTTTTGGTAGACGTTTGTCAGGCATGACGGGTGTGCTGCCAGGACTGCTCTCCCGCAAACTAGCCAAAAATGAATCCCCAGTTGTAGAACCGTCTCTGTCCTCTAAAGTAGCAAGTGACTCCGGCGGAGACAAGGTAAACGACGGCCCCGAGGGATTGCCAAGGGCAGGGGCAGACAGGTCGTCCATATTTCCAACTGAAGAAGCAGAAGATTTGAAGGCTATTGATGGTGATGGTGATGGGAGCGAGTGTACTGCCTCAGGAAAGACAGATGTTGGAGACATGGTAAACGGCCCATTTCCTCTCATAGACTTTAAATCGATTTGGTCAGCAATTGTTTCATGTTTCCCAATATAAGAGAAATATTTCCCACACCTTGTGGAAGTAGTAGAATTTGGCAAATGTGAGAGGGGATGGAAAGGATAGGAGTGTCAAACATTGAAATCCATGGGGATCTGTGACTGGTCCTGATCGTCCTCAGGGTCTCCGAGGTTGATTCCAGAGGGGGCCTTTACGCAAATAGAATAGTATGTGTACGGTGAAGTTCCGTGGGAATTTCTCTCTTTTTTCTTTCTTTTCCTTTTTTTTTTAGATTTCCTGATCGCTTCCTTCTTCCGTTGTTTCGAGAGCTGACAGAAGCTACTTAGATAATCGTTGTGAACGACGAACCGGAATGTCTTGTGGGAGGAAATGTAATGGCACGATAGGCAGAGCTGCGAAGATTTATTTAAGGTCCAGATAAATCGGGACGAAATTATTAAATTGAAAACAAATGAGTGGATATAGGCACCGTTGGCGAAAGCGGTCCAGGCAGAAAGAGGCGACAGGAGAGCGATTCAAGGTTGTATCGTATCGTATCTGAATAGGGAAAAAAAAAAGTTGGAGGGGTGTGTGTGTGCGGGCTGCGGAAGGTACCCGGAGCGTTCTAAAGCCAGACCAGGCTGGGAGAAAAGAGGCTTTTTGCCCCTGGGTTTGTTGCTGGCGGCTGGTGCTGTCGTTGCTTCTTGCTTCTTGCTTCTTGCTTGTTGCTTGTTGCTTCCGGTTCCTTGGCTCGATGGCTCGCTCTCCCAGCACAAGTGGGATGGGGATTTTTGAAGATGGCAAGGGAGTATTTAAACAGCTAGAGGTGCGAGTTGATGAATCAAGGGGAGTAGAGGGTTGAAGTGAATTAGAGAAAATGGTTAAGGGTATAAAACGTGAGTTGCTTGGACAGGGACGAAGGAAGTACGGAGACGAATACCGATACTGGGCGACTGGATGGCTAGATAGCCAGGAAGGGAGTGATAGCCTATGGAGTCGGCACAGAGAAAGGCTGGTTCTAGTAGAAGGAGAGAACTAGGGCTTTGAACAACTCGCAAGATCCTCAACCTCTACAAGAAATTCATGGAAATCAGATAAAAGTAATGTTCGGTGCGTAGGGGAGTGAATTATCCATAGGACAAGAACTGGCTGTTTGTCTGGGGGGCAATGACATGCCCGAGCATGGTGTATATAAAGTTGGAGCGCGGCTCTGCAACATTTTCTTCTTTTCTTTTCCCAAGAAATCTAGGGTATTATAAGAGGTCTCACGGCGTTTTATTATTATAATATTATTTGGGTTTTTCTCTTGTTACGGTATTCAACGATTCAAGGTGGTACTGTTTATTGAATTAAATAAGGGTAGGAGTAGGTGGCATCCAGGGCTGCGGGTTTCACGTTCAGGATAGGCGACCCTATGCCAGGGGCGGCTCAATCAGAGATCTGTGGTAAATATCATCTCGTAGAGTTTATTGCGCGTTTTAAGGAAGTAGCAGTAGAGCAATACTGGTTTTGTTAAATCCTTGAAAGTAGAGCAATACTGGTGCGGTGCTGGTATTATACTCGAGTACCATAACGTGGGGGTAGTGATAGAGCAATGTAGTGGTCAACGCACGGAGCTTTTCTCTGGATCGATTCGTCTCTGGGTACTGTGCTGTGTCCTCTAACTTGGAAACTGATGATGGGTCTAAGATGGCTTATTTTACTCTTACTCGTGGTTATTTGCCCTATGAATTTGAAAAGTTGAGCTTGGCGGTGGAGGAGGTGTGTCGCCGCTTCGAGGGAACTGTGCTTTGCAGTACCGTACTGTGCACCATGCACTAATGTCGCCGGGTTGAAGTTGCGTCTTTTTTCGGCGGGTCACCACCAAAATGGGGTAGCTTCGGTCCGATGGCATGAGTGGATATCATTGTTCCGAGGAGGGCGCATGTAAAAGTAGTGCAGTCCACGAGCGCGGCACTCGGGGTCGTGGTAAAGTACTTGGTAGGGGCCGGTTACAACAGCAGAGCGGTGCGGTGATAGGATGTCCATCGGATGCCCGCAACTGTGGTCGAAAGCCAGTATTTATTAGCGGCACCAAGGAGGAGGGCGGGCACAGTGCCGGCAGTGTGCGGGATGCAGCCCTATCCCGCAGTGGTCCTGCCCAAAGAAACCACAGCACCAGCATCCGGCAAACCAGCAGGTTACCGTGGGTAGGGGCAATGTGGCCTTTTGGGTTCACATCTCCTTGGCAGCGGCTCTACTATACTTATAGAGTGCTATACCAGCACCAGGACAGTACAGTAACTAAATCACTGAGACAAATATGGTACAAGTACGCGGTTGCTAGTCAAACCCGACCACACCTGCGTTCCTTCCCACCCAACCCTCGACCACTAGTACTGTATCATACCAGATCAATACGAGAAGAGTTCACAAAGTTACCACGAACCAGAAAGACAAATCCGATCAAACCAAGATTCAGCGATCAATCAATCATGCGTGTCACCTCAGCTCTTGGTTTCGTGCTCTTCGCCTTCGCCGCCACTACTTTTGCCCAGGAAAACATTGAGATTGTTAAGGAGAGAGACGTGGAGTGCGAGAGAAAAACTGCGGTTTGGAGGCCTCTAGTTCTTTTACCTTGTTCCTAATGGCGAGACTGATGAATATTTGGATTGGGTGGAATACAGAAAGGTGATACCATCAACGTTCACTATCGAGGTACCCTCAAGGAGACTGGGGCTCAATTTGATGCTTCCTACGATCGTGGCCAGCCATTCACTTTCACTCTAGGCGAAAACAGAGTTATCCAGGGATGGGAGAGGGGCTTGTTGGATATGTGTATTGGAGAGAAGCGGAAGTTGATTATTCCATATTCGCTTGCATACGGTGCTGGTGGGATGCCACCTGTTATTCCGGCAAGGTCGGATCTGGGTACGTGCTCTCTATTCCTCTATATTTGAAGGTGTTCTAACAGAGTGACGCCATAGTTTTCGAAACTGAGCTCTTGGGAATCAGAGGCTTTAACCCTGAGAAACAGGAATTGTAGATATCGCTCATGTTGTGCTCGGTGTCTTATTTATGTCTATCGCTCTTCGAACTGTGGGTGAATACAATACCTACAGTGAATAAAATTTGAGTCATGTCTCACTAGCATCCATTATGGTTATTGGTATATACGGTATCCCAGATTTGTAAGCCATAACAGGAGAAGCTGGGTCGATTATTCTTTGGCGATGGAGGGTAAAATGTGTATCTTTTTTACCCGTCGACCACGCAGAGTATTTGCGAATTAATGTACCGGTGTGTTCCCACTGGGCACATTCCCAGGAACCAGTGATCCATTTCTATTGCCCCGCGACCTTGTTTAAAGTATGTGATCGGATGGCCCTTGCGATCGCCTCTATTGCCCCAGGAGTTGGAACATTACTGGAGCTCCCCGCCTCATGTACATAAAAGTAGTGGGGTTTGTTCGTGGAAGGATCCTTCCATTCCCAATTGACGCCGCCCATCCTCTTCCGAGTAGCATACAGCTCCTCGACCCTCAGTAGTAATATTGGGACGGCCAAGTGATCGTATAGTTGTGAGGTCAAGTCGCGCATCCGCTGGCAGCTTTTTGACACATTGGCGGACCATGTCTGTGGAATGATGGGCACGGGTGGGAGATAGAGATAGAGATGAGTAGTATAGGGTGGACTGCTCACGCGACCATTACCACCGTGGGAATACGAGTAGAACTGCGCCAGGAAGCTGGGCACAAACCTGATGCACTGTATGAAGGCCATAGGAATAATGCCCGCGAGTGCAATTACTCCCCGTCAGCAAAAAACTCGCATGCACCAATGAGGGGGATCCCCGCGCACCTCCGGTGAACCCAAAGGCGCCCGACGATGTTTGAAACCCCACGGCCGGGGCCGCAACAACTACACAGAAGCAGGAGAGGAATAAGGTCGACAAGTGCAACGCTGCGAGCAAGAGGGCTCGCTTCCCAGTATAGTAAATAAGTACTTTCTCAGCGTGGGCTATGCTCACCCATCTGCCGGTGCTGCCTAGAGGCGGCGATGGGCTATAGCGGCCACACAACAGGGGCAACTTGGAAACTCGAATTGGGCCGTCGAGCGAGGTTGCTGCGCCGTGATGTCGGGGAAGGGGCATGATACCTAGGTGAGGTTCTGGTGCTCGCGAGAGTGCAGAGGTGCCATATGAGAATTGCCCGGATAAACTTTGGTGGGTGGGGGGATGGGTTGGGTGGCAGGAGGAGGGATAAGATTCTGAGGTGAATAACTCAATTGGTTCGGGCGACTTCTGCGTATAGTACAGTTAGGAGGAAAGATGGATGGATGGGTGAGAGGAAGAGGGAGGAAGTGGTGGAGAGGAATTGTGTACTCGAGTACTCGGGTACAAGGATACAAGCAGCCCTCTCCGCGTCACCTTGAGGAGTTGTATCATGTCTAATAGGATTTGAAGTAACAGCATCTTTTTTCTCATTCAAGTACTCGAGTATGGTGCAATGTATCTAGAGAGGTGGAGAAGAAGCATTGCCTCCGGTAATGCTGGGTGAGAGGGTTACCGGTATCCCATGGCTCGTATGATTCAAGCCAGGGCAACGACACCCAACCACATATAAAATCAACCAGCAACCACGAATCAATTTCTAGAAAGAAACAATAAGTATGTAGAATATCTAAAGGGACTGGTGATCAATGAAAAAACAATTTCTAGAAGAATTTAAGCAAAGAAAAATATTACAGGAGGCACACTTCCAACATGACTTTGGGATCAGTCAGCTCTGGCTGCACGGTACTCCCCTTTCTCTTGCAGTCATTGAATCAAGCCTACACTGAGAACAAATGTGCCACTCCTCCTTAGAAACGGACACTGGAAGATGCGGAATTTGGTGAGGAGTAGTGGAAGGGTGGTTGGGGGTGGCAGAGGAGGTGTGGTGATAGCTCTTTTGGCACTTTCCTTGCATTATCACCCACGCAACGTGCATCCTGAAATCTTTGTGTGAGATTTCCGAACAGCCTGGAATATCAGAGTAGATAATAAATGAGTTGATGAGAGCTGTTTCTAGTACTCAGAAAAAAATAGGATACAAATTGCGCTGTGTAATCAATTGAACTGAATAGTAGGAGCGATACTGATCTGCCACATCAACCCAAACCTTATTGTGATTATAGTCATCAACACAGGCTGGGATATCAAGCAGAGGCTCTGAAGCACTCTTAAAGATCTGGAAGAAAGCAGAAGGATTGGATCTGGCAGGTCTTTTTTGTATTTTGGTAACTTGACTGCTTCACCCTCTGAGTTTGTGAATTGTAGTAATAAGGCTCCCAGAAGCATTATAAAACTACAAGAAAACTGCCACTCGACCAGAAATCACACCAGTTGAATAGTGATATTCAACCTTTTCCTGAACCATTTCGGGAACATTTAAGCTATCTGAATACCCAGCACCTGTCTTTCTTGTCGTTCCACAAAAACGAGTTCCAATTTCTCTTGGGTGTTGAAGGAGGGCAACTGTGGTGTAATAATTAGCGGTAAAAGTGTTGAAAGAGGTGGAGGTGTAGGGAGGTTGCTTGGCAAGATGTAAAACAATCGCACCAGCGGGTGTGAGTGCTCCTGAAGAAGGTTTTACTGCAGTAGATACAGTAGAAGAGGGTGGTACCCATTTTTGGGACTAGAATGTGGCCAAAAGTCCCACACATATCCTTTATCCGCAACGCAGTGAAATTTGTATCCTATCTCAATAGGTCTTCCAGCCATTTTACAAATATCTACTAAGTGGCCAAGAAACCTCATCATTGCCTCATCTACTATGACATTAGAGTGAGGAATGCGATACTGCTGGCTTGAGGTGCACAAAATATCCAAGAGAGCGCCAACCTTACCATGTCATAGCCAATCATCCTCTACTGATATCTTTGAAGCATCAGGAGCTGAGATATGGAAATAACACTTTATTTCCGCGAAGTGAGTCTAAGCCATGTATTGATAAAAGTCATGAAGAGGCTATATGATGTCAGGCTCTGCCCTTCAAAAATTCGAACCCGCTAGCAACCAAAGGCGTCCTCTGTACACTAAAATTCCCAGCCAACACTTTAATTCAGATCTTGAAATTGGTGTCCAGGAATGCGGTATGCCGGCCGAGGGCTTGCAGGTAGTCTCAGGAATAATTCCCCGCTTGGTAGAGGTATAGGGGTTGGGATTATCAGCAAAAAGAGCGTTTGCTCCGGACAAAGAGGCATTGTGTCCGGACGCAGGAAATCCGTCTGGAGCATCCTGTCCTCACAGCCCGCCCTCAGATAGCCCCAGCACAATGGTTGCATCCTAGTCCGTTGGGTGCAATACAACCCGCATCCTGTCCGCCTAGTGCACCTGGATGGTCCATTTCACACCCTAATCTCCAGAAGAACACCATGGTAGGTGACCCATAGGGGTCAGCATTGGGGAACTGTTCCGGCCCCTGATGGCCTCTACTTACAACGGACTACTTTATCACCAGGTAAAGGTTGTTCAGACGAAAAAGGATCCAAACCTAGGATGACTAACCAGCTATTGTCCCGGTAACAACACAAAACATACCGCTTATTTGATCACTGCTAACAAAACTCGCAAAAGGTTTCTAAGTTCTTGCACACCTCGTATCAGGCTTCATGATCGAATCAGTGGAAGTAGGGAATATTATCAACCTTCGGAGAGGGGCAGGCTCTTCCATCCAGGTTGACACTGTTCATTACCCCTAAGTGAGTGAATTCCAATGAGGCTCTGCCTGACTCTAGCAGACATCGGCCAGTGCCCGGTAAGGTATCTGCCTTTTGCTTCCTGCTGACCTCTATAGCCATGTGGACGCTTCGAGATCTATGCCAGTCGATTCCCCTCAGCGAGCGGATTCCAATCAGGCCCTTCCTGACTCTAGTGGATTCCAATGAGGCCCTGCCTGACTCTAGCAGACATCGGCCAGTGCCCAGTGAGGTATCTGCTTTTTTCTTCCTGCTGACCTCTATAGCCATGTGGACACTTCGAGACCTATACAATTCGATTCCCCTCTCCGAGCGGACTCCAATGAGACCCTTCCTGACTCTTGCGGGCATCTGCACCCTGAGATATCTGCCTTTTTCATCCTGCTGACCTCTATAGCCATGTGGACACTTCGAAACCTATACCATTCGATTCCCCTCGACCGGCGGATTCCAACGCACCCTGTCCTGATGTTGTCCGACCACTGGCTGAATGGCTATGTATACTTTTGTACTTTAGTTCTCGGGGTAAGTACCTTCAAATTGTTGGCTACTGAGTGCTAAAGGCATGCGGACACTTCGAGACCTATCCCATTCAATTGCCCTCGTCGAGTCGATTCCAATGAGACCCTTCCTGACTCTGGCGGACATCTTTCTGCTAAGGTAGCTGCCTTTTTCTCCCTGCTGACCGGTATAGCCATGCAGAGACTTCGAAACCAATACCATTCAAATCCTCTACCCGAGCGGAATCCAATGCACTCTGTCCTGACGCTGTCCGACCGATGGTTGAAGGGTTATCCATACTTTTGAACTTGAGTTCCACGGGCAAGTACTTTCAAATTGTTGGGTACTGGGTGCTACAGGCATGCAGACGCTTCGAGGCCTATACAATTTGATTCCCCTGGGCGAGCGGACTCCAATGAGACCCTTCCTGACTCTGGCGCTCTGGCGGACATCTGCCCCTTGAGATATCTGCCTTTTTTATCCTGCTGACCTCTATAGCCATGCAGACGCTTCGAGACCTATACCATTGGATTCCCCTCGCCGAGCGGACTCCAATGAGACCCTTCAGGACTCTGGCGGACATCTGCCGCCTGAGGTATCTGCCTTTTGCATCCTGCTGACCACTATAGCCATGCGGACGCTTCGAAACCTATACCATTCGATTCCCCTCGACCGACGGAATTCAACGCACCCTGTCCTGATGCTGTCCGACCACTGGCTGAATGGCTATGCATACTTTGGTACTTTAGTTCTCTGGGTAAATACCTTCAAATTGTTGACTACTGAGTGCTACAGGCATGCGGACACTTCGAGACCTATACCATTCGATGCCCCTCAGCGAGCGGACTTCAATGAGACCCTTCCCGGCTCTGGCGGACATCTGCCCGCTGTGGTATATGCCTTTTCCCATTCTGCTGACCTCTATAGCCATGTGGACGCTTCGAAACCTATACCATTCGATTCCCCTTAACCGGCGGACTCCAACGGACCCTGTCCTGATGCTGTCCGACGGCTGGTTGAATGGCTATGCATACTTTTGTACTTGAGTTCCATGGACAAGTACTTTCAAATTGTTGGCTAGTGGGTGCTACAGGCATGTGGACGCTTCGAGGCCTATACTATTCGATTCCCCTAGGCGAGCGGACTCCAATGAGGCCCTTCCCGACTCTGGTGGACATCTTCCCGCTGAGGTATGTGCCTTTTTCATCCTGCTGACCTCTCTAGCTAGGCGGACGCTTCCAGACCTATACCTTACGATTCCCCTCGCCGAGCGGAATTCAACTCACTCTGTCCCGACGCTCTCCGACCACGGGTTGAAGGGTTCTCCATTCTTTTGGACTTTAGTTCCCCTGCCAAGTACTTTCAAATTGTTGGCTACTGGGTGCTAAAGGCATGCCGATGCTTCGAGGCCTATACTATTCTATTCCCCTGGGCGAGCGGACTGCAATGAGACCCTTCCAGACTCTGGCAGACATCTGCCCGCTGAGGTATCTGCCTTTTTCACCCTGCTGACCTCTATAGCTATGTGGACGCTTCAAGAGCTATACTATTCAATTCCCCTCGCCGAGGGGAATCCAACGCCCTCTGTCCGGACACTCTCTGACCGCTGGTTTAAGGGTTATCCATACCTTTGTACTTTAGTTCTCTGGGCATGTACTTTCAAATTGTTAGCTACTGAGTGCTACTGTTTTCTAGATTAGCATTAATAAATATATACCTATTTTAGTATCAAAATAACTCAAATAAGTAAACATGAGTGATACTGGATAGATCTTTCCAGACAATTTGGATATTCTCCACAGTTTTCACTAACTCATTCAAAGTCCTCGAAGGTAGAGTTGTTGACTTAGGAGGTATCCGATGATAGCCAGTTACACCTGAGCACTTCCACTATTCTACTATCCTATTGTGTTGCGTCTGGAGAACCCTTCTGAGTCCGGTAGCTTCTGAGTCCTTTGTTGCGTCTGGTCCTTCTGGGCGGCATGGACCCCTGTCCACAAGCACCACTCAAAAGACCGCACACCCAGGACGTGAGTTTACGTTCTATGGGCCTGGACCGCCGGACGCACAGGGAGCACAGGGTGTATCCGGGTGCACCCTTTTTTTTTTGCAAATGATAGAAGACTATAAGGTTTAGGATTGGCTCGGTGATGAAAAGATGACAGATTTGGTCTGCTTTCATGATGTCGGCATGTATCAGGTATGATGGCAACCTATTATGTCTACTATGAAGTGTGTGTCGATGACAGAGTGGGCTAAAGTAAGGTGTATTGGGAAGGGAGAACTGAATATTGGCTGAGGAGGTTTGCCTTTTAGAGGGGTAAACGGTATGTCGAGTGAGTCTTGGTAATTTTAGATTTGCGGAGCGGTGGTAGCTGTATCGTTTGCAAATAAGAACTGGTAACTTGATCACGTGGCGGAATGTAATGGTTTAAATTATCTGAGTGGGGCTGGTGTACTCGAGAAGCCATCATTGAGGAATAATTCTGAGAAAGATAATATATGTGTGTTTTGGTGTGAAAATCATCATTTTGCAAGTCCTGATTTACATCCTTAATACTGATAGAACAAGCAAATCTCAACTGGTAGCATGTGGGTACTAAATTAGCATACTTCATCATATGTTTCAATTATGGTATCACCAATTAGTTGGCAAACTGTTCTTGATCAAAGTTTGTTGTAGTTCCTGAGTACCACAAAAATCTCGTTGCTACAAGCTATGAAATATATAAAAAAAGATGGTTTTGAAAGCTGAGTGTAGGCAATATTGGTTTTATTATTTGGTTATGTAAATTTGTATTTAATACCAAAGAAAGGCCTTAGAAGTGAAGATTAGACATTAGAGGAGTCAGGTACAATGAAGATGAATAGTAAGGAGAACAATATCTTGGATAAACTAACATTTAATATTTTGGAGTACCAGTAGCTTAGACTACATGAGCGGGATTGTGGTGATAATGCTTGCAGACCTGGTGGCAGATTTCTGCGGGCCGGTTAGAAGGGCCAGGCGGGGAACGGGGCAGCGGGCCGACATTTTTTGGGGGCTGGACGCCTTGTAACAAACACTATGGATGATACTCTGACTCCTTTAACCATGTTGCTAGCCTCTGTATGAATCTGTTTCTTATCAAGAACCCCTACAATGGTTAGGTGGTAGCTGCGGCTTAAGGTATTCCGACAGCTAGGATCTGGATCATCTTGTAGCGGGGAACTCATTAAGAAGAAACAAGTAATGTAGGCCTGATACAATGGCGGAACTTTGGTATAGATCGTGAAAGTATTGGTAGCGATCAAGTAGAAAAAACATATTATATAGATAAGATCTCTTCTCCTTGCTTGTTGTGTCTAATAGCAGTGAAGATGCTTCGATATTTATATTCCGCGTCTGAGCAATCGCGGTATACATGGTATCTCTATACTAACTAAGTATCTTGCTAATAATTGTGCGACCACTTTCTGAGTGCGAACACGTGTAGACTCTAAAAACTCTCTACCAGACCTTCTTGCTCCCATGGTCAACTTATCGGTCAGCGCTCTGGTTATTCCTGATGGTGTGGAGACCATGTCAGGTGTCAGCTCATCCGTTTATCCTTTAACAGCCATGATTATGAATTATCTTGCCCCGGTGCTTCACAGAGGTAGTCTAACTTGCTAGACAGAAGATGGCCATTCTTCTTTGATTGGTTCCGCAGAGAATTTGGGATACGACTGGAGGTTGTATTCCTGTCTTCCGGTATTACCAGACTTGGCCTCGAGATCGTGGGTCTTCTTCCCTAGAACTCTATCTACCAACATGTCCTTTTTGGATGCACCTGATCCACTTACATGGGCATAGTGACCTCCTTCTTACCCTACGTGTCTTTGTAGGTAAGAGGGGCCTAACATGTAAGCAAAACATCCCACTAACTGCAACCAACCCTTCCGACTGTCTGTCTTCGAGTGGCTGTAACCTTATGCGCCGTCGTCTGATTCACCTGCTTCCACTTGCACATGGTGCCCAGAGGTCTCCCCTCATATATTCTGCGAACAGGATCTGGTCGGACGGATGGTTGCGACATATACGGTATTATAAGATCTCTTGCAATGAGAGTGTTCATTGGTGTTGGGACAAAACTACGCAGGTGGCCAGTGATGATGAGCCGTTCCAACGCTGCGGGTGGAGGGGGGTGTTATCTTTATTCTTCAAAGTTCGTGCGTGTCAAGGTAGGGTAACTATGCTCCTAGAATCCTTACGGGGAGTGAGTGCGCCTAACACAAGCTCCCCTCTTCGAAGTGGTCGTCCCGAATACTCTATGTCTACTATAGGATCTAACTTCCTTCTCAAGCTCCACATAGTAGGTGTAAAAATCACTGGTGTTGGCTTGTCCATCTATGGAAAACCTTTCTATGTTACTCAACCTCGCTCAGGCCCGGCATCTCCGGGTATTTTTTATGAAACCTTTCCACCCCTTCCCGCCTGTTCTTCATACCTTCGTGTGGTTCCCAAGTATTGTCATCCTTCGCGCAGCCCCCTCGACTTTACAAAGTACCGAAGCTTGTGCATCGGTTTATTCCTTCCTTAAACCTTTCATATATAAGAAATGATCTCACCTTTGACAATCCTTTCTACCTCCCACTCTAAGTGGCTTGCGATAACGTCAGGGTCTGGTGGTGGTTGTTCGCGATTGGGTCGGTTCGAGGATTGATAGGGTTCCAACAAGGAAACATGAAATACACGATAGATTTTCCACTGTGGCGATATTTTGAACTTGTAGGCCCAGCTTGGTTTCTTTTCTAAGACTTTGAAAGGGGCATACAGTATCGGACACAACTGCTTCGATGGTCCTTTGGTGCATATGTTTTTTACATTCAACATTACCAGGTCGCTGACCACGCTGGTGGGTGGTTCCATTGCCTTGCGGTCGTAATCTTTGTTCATCGATTCTCATGTATTTTCTAGGGTTTGTTTCGTTTGTTGATGTATGTCCTGCATCCAGTGAACATGCATTGTTGCCCTGGGGTTATGAGCTTCTCTCTCTTTCATCCATTCTGTCTGTGGGTGAAAGAAGTAGTTGGTGAAGAATGGGGTCATCGTGTGTGCGTTGGTTGGCAAGTTATTGTAAGCATGTTCAGCCAACGGCAATAGTTGCTACCAGTCATTCTGATAGTAGTTAACCATTGTCCGTAAGTAACCTTCCCGCACTTGGTTGTTGCTTTCAGTTTTTCCGTCAGTTCGAGGGTGGTATGCTGTTGACATGCGTCGTTTGACTCCTAGCATCTTGCACAATGATTCCCACAATTCACAAGAAAACGCCGTGTCCATGTTCGATATGATTTCTGTTGACAATCCGTGTGGGTTCCAAACTTCCCAAAGGAAGATGTGGGCAACATCTTTTGGTCGCATTCTCCTGGAGGCAGATAAAGTGGGCAATGGTTATGAACTGGTCTACCACTACGACTATCTGGCTCTTACCCTGAGACTCCGGTAGTTGGGTGATAAAGTCTGTTGTAATGGAGCTCCAGGCGGCATAAGGTAATTCTAAAGGTTGAAGTAGACCATATTTTGCATGCGGTAGGGATTTACAGTGTTGACATTCGTTGCAGGATCATACATAGCCTCTGATCCACTCTGCGAGTCCTTTCCAGTTAAAATCCCTTGTTGCTAGCGCGATTGTTTTTTCTTGTCTGAAGTGTCCTGCTACCAAGCAGTCGTGACAGCCTTGGGCTATCTCTGTCTGGAGAGATTCATTTTCGGGGATGTACAATTGCTTTTTGTAATATAGTAGTCCATCTTTTTCGTTCCATTCGTTCGGCATTTTCTTTGAGCTTTCTCTCATCCTGACCAGTTCAGGGCCTTGTTTCTGCCACTTTCCATTCTCCTTCCCAACAACTCTAATCTTGTCCAGAATTGAATTGTTCATTGTACGTGTCAGGGCTGGGTTGACATGAGCACTTGATAACATTTCGCTTTCTTTCATTAACCGAGAGTGATAGCCGATATCAGTGCCACTAAAGAATTCTTCTGGTCGTTTTCTGCGTGCAGTAAAAATATCTTTATTCTTTCTTCTTTAGCCATGATGGCTTGCTTCGGGTTCAGATTGCCAGACCCAAGACCCTTTTTCCCTCTGTCGATTGTCCCGAGGTCATCTACCTCCATGGCATCGGCATCGGCAATTGTTTCTGCTATCACGTGAGCTATCTGATCACCTGCTTTAAACGTGCAGTTCGCCTGGCCATGATTTCAAAGTCAGACTTTGACTCCTCCGGAGTAATCTGCATCTATTACACTACCGCCCACAGCTATTCACATCTTGCTAGCCATACCACTTCTTGCCGCTAGCCCTCCATAGGTCCCTTGCGGCAATCCTATCGCAATACCCGTTTCCACCAGTGCTTGTCCTTTTGCTGGTACCAGCCCGTCCATCAGGGATAAACATGATGTCGGGCCGCGAATCGTGATCCATTTGTCCGCATTAGTGCCTTGCCCAAGAGTTGCATTATCCTCAGGCTTGTGGATTTGGGTTTTTGCGGGGAGAGGGCTTTCAGAGTGTTTCGTTTTTGCTAAATTAGTGAAATTTGGAAATGTTCATTTTTCAAAATTGACTGGGCACTGTGACGAGCTCGCATCTCAGGACAGTACTCGGGCCGTCTACTCAGTGCATCAGGCCTTCCGCCTCTAGTTCCTGGTCGGTAGACGATTGTGAAGTTGTAGTTGGTCAATGCTTGCGGACATCAAATTTGACTTTGGTTCCAGATCTTTTTGGTCAAAAAGGACTGTAGGTTTTGGTAGTCGGTGTGTACTGTCATCGCTTCTTCTTCACCTGGGAGGTATCGCCTCCATTGCCTGAACGCTTCCATTATTGCGAGTAACGCGGTATCGTGTATCACATAATTTCTTTCGGGGCGGTTTAATTTCCGAGAATAGAATGCCACCGGGTGAAGCTGGCTTCCTTTGTATTGAGACAATACATATCTGCGGGCGAAATCGCTGGTGTCAGTCTCTACTGCCATCTTCCTTCTCTGGTAAAAATGCAATAAAATTGGTGCTATTGTAAACCTTCTCTGCAACTCCTCAAACGCCTTCTCCTACTCTCTTCCCTAGTGAAACTTCTTTGGGTTCCCGTTCAATGTCTCGGTAATTGACTTGCAAACCTTCAAGAAGACTTTGATCAATCGTCGATAAATGTTTGCGAATCAAATGAAGATCTGAACTTCTTTAACCAATCTGTGGTGGGCCCAATTCTGAACACTTTTCAATTTCAGATCACTCATGGGAACCCCGCTGGTCTTGACAATGTATGCCAGGAATTCAACGTCTTCGTAGTGGAACACTGACTTTTTCAACAAGACTGCTAAGTCATGTTGTCCAAGCCGGTCAAGGCCCGGTTGAACCAATGTGATATGGTTTTCCATATTTTTGGAGTATATCAGGGTATCATCTAGGTAGACAACTACTCCATAGTCCAAGAATTCTGTTAGCATTTTATTCATAATTGTCTGAAAGGTTCCAGGAGTGTTTACGAGCCCGAAAGGTATGACCTTATATGTGTACTGTCGGTGTCTTGTACCAAAGGCTGTCTTAGGTTCGTCGCCTTGCCTCATTCGAATAAGATGATTGTTAGGTGGTAGCTTGGCGTGAGGAATTCCAACAGCTAGGACCTGAATCGTTTTATATTGGAGAACTCATTAAGAAGACAAGAGGAATGTAGGTTAGATATAATAGTATACTGCGATATAGATAGTCGAAGTATTGGAAACGATAAAATGTAGAAACTTATTATATTGATAAGATCTCTTCTCTGTGGTACTTCTTTCTAATAGCAGCGAAAATGCTTCGATATTTATATTCCGTGTCTGAGCAAATGCGGTCTACATGCTAACTCTATACTACCCAAGTACCTTGTCCACCATTCTGCCAACTTCATCTGAGTGCGAACAGTAGTAGACTCTGAAAACTCTCTACCACACCTTCTTGCTCCCATGGTCAAAATATCGGTCTGCGCTTCTGTTATTCCTGAGGGGGTGGAGACTCCGTCAGGTGTAACTCCATCCGTTTATCTGTGGACAGCACTGGTTACGAATTATCTTGCCCCCGTGGTCAGCGGTGGGAGTCTAACTCGCTACACAGAAGATGGCCCTTCTTCTTTGGTTGCTTCTATTGAGAATTTAGCATCCGACTGCATGTTATATTCTGGTCTTCTGGCATTACACGACTTGTCCTCGGGATCGCACGGAAGGCTTTTTTTCCCTCGGGCTTCATCTTTCCCCAACCTGGCTTTTGTGCATGCACCCGATCCACTTAGGGGGCATAGTCACCTCCTTCATACTCTACACGTCACTGTAGGTACAAGGGGCCTAACTTTTGTGAAAAACGTCCCGGTACTTTCGACCCGCTGTTCTGATGATGTGTCTTCGAATGTTTGTAACCTTATGCGCCGTTGCCCGATCTACCTGCTTCCATTTGCATATAGTGCCCGGAGGTTTCCCCTCATAGAGCCCGCAAACAGGATCCTGTTGGACGTACGGCCGCCACCTATACGGTGTTATAAGATGTGTTCCAATGATAGTGGTCATTGGTGTGGGGATGCAACTTCCGAGGTGGCCAGTGATGACGCGCCTTCCTAATGTCATGGATGGTGAGGGGCTGTTATGGTTATTCTTCGAAGTTCGTTGCGTGTCTGGGTAGGGTAATTCTGCCCTGGAAATCCGTACGGGTAGTCCATGCACCTAACACAAGCTCACCTCTTCGATGTGTTCCTCTCGAATTCTCTATATCTATTTGTACAATCTAATTTCTGGCTCAAGTTCCACACTGTAGGGGTAAAAACCACTGGCGGTTGCTGGTCCACCGAGGCAAAACCTTTCCGTGTTACTCTACCTCTCCTGGGCCCAGCATCCCTGGGTTTTCTCTATCAAACGTTTCAACCGCTTCCTGCGTGTTCTTCATACCTTCTGGTCGTTCCCAAGTATTCTCGTCCTCCGGGCTGCCTTTCCATTTCACAAAATACTGAAGCTCTTTCATCGGTTTATTTCTACCTTGAACCTTTCGCTCATGAGAAATGATCTGACTTTTGACGATCCTTTCTACTTCCCACTCCAAATCTCTCTTAATGTCTTCGGGATCTTGTGGTGGTTGTTTGTGATTTGGTAGGTTTGAGGCTTGGTATGGTTCTACCAGCGAAATGTGAAACACAGGATGAATTTTCCACGGAGGCGCTATTTCAATCTTGTATGCCCTGCTTTCTTTTCTTTCGAGAACCTTGAAAGAGCCTTACAGGTTGGGACTCAGCTTCTTTGACGGTCGCTTGGTACGTATATTCTTCGCATTCAACATTACTATGTCACCGACCTTGAAGCTGGGTTGTTCCGTCGCTCTGCAGTTATAATATTTTTTCATCGATTCTCATGGGTTTTCGAAGGGTTGTTCCACCTGTCGATGCATGTCCTGTATCCAGTGAGCGTACATTGTCGGTCCCAGGTCATGAGCTTCTCTCTCTTTCATCCATTCTATTTGTTGGTGAAAGCCGCAGTTGGCGAAGAATGCGGTCATCTTGTGTGCATTAGTTGCCGAGTTATTGCACACATGTTCGGATAACGGTAACAGTTGATAGCAATCCTGCTGGTCATAGAGGACAAATGTTCGTAAGTAACCTTCCAGCACTTGGTTGGTTCTTTCCGTTTGTCTATCAGTTTGAGGGTGGTACGCCGTTGACATGCGTCGTTTGACTTGTAGCATCTTGCACAATGATTGTCAGAACTCGCCGGAACACTTCACGTCCATATCCGATATGATTTCGGTTGGTAAGTCGTCAAGTTTCCAAAGTTCCGGAAGGAAGGTGTCTACAACATCTTGTGCGGATGCATTTTCGTGAAGGCCGATGAAATGGGCCATTTTGGTGAACCGATCTACGATTACCATTACCTGGGTCTTTCCCTGAGATTGTGGTGGTTGCGTAATAAAGTCTGTCGAAATGGAGCTGTAGGCAGTATATTGTACTTCCAAACGTTGAAGCAGACCATATTTTGCATGCTGGGGGGATTTACTGTGTTGACACTCGTGGCAAGATCGTACGTAATCTCTGATCCACTTTGCGAGTTCCTTCCGGTAAAAATCCCTTGTTACTAGCTTGAGTGTCTTTTCTTGTCCGAAGTGTCCTGCTACCAAGGAGTCGTGACAGCCTTGGGCTATATCTGTTTGTAGGAATTCGTCTTCGGGAATGTATAAGTGATTTTTGTAGTCTAGTTTTCCGTCATTTTGTTTCCATTTGTTGGGCATTTGTTTTCAGCATTCTCGTAACCTGACCAGTTCACGGCCTTGCTTTTGCCACTTCTCATCCCTATATCCAGCCACTCTAACTTTATCAAGAAACGCATAATTCATTGTCTACGTCAGGGCTGCGTTGAGGTGGGCACTTGATAACATTTCTTTCTCTCTCCTTAACCGAGGGTGATAGCTGGTATAGGTTGCACTAAAGAACTCATTGTGGCCTGCGGTTGCGTGAAGGAAACATATTTTGACTACTTCTTCTTCAACGGTGATGGATCGCTTGGGGTTTAGATTGTTTGACTTGAAACTGATTTTTCCCCTCTCGGTCCTCTCTAGGTCATCTACTTTCATGGCGTCGGAATCGGCAATTTTTTCTACAATTGGGTGGGCTATCCGATTTCCTGCTTTAAACAAACAGTCTGCCTGGCCATGATTCCAAAGTATGACGTTTACTTCTCCGGTCTAATTCGCATCCATTACACCACCGCCCACAGCTATTCCCATCTTGCTAGCCATACCACTTCTTGCCGCTAGCCTTCCATAGGTTCGTTCCGGCAATCCTATCGTAATACCGGTTTCTACCATTGCTTGTTCTTTTGCTGGTACCAGCCCATCTGTCAGAGCATAGATGTCATGACCGGCTGCGAATCATGATCCCTTTGTCGGAACTATAGCTTTGTCCGAAACTTTCATTATCCTGAGGGTTGTGGATTCCCGTTTGTCTGGGGTGAGGGCCGTTGCCGCACTTCGTTTTTGATCAATTACACAAATTTGAAAGTGTTTGGTTTTCAAAATTGACTGTTCAGTGGGACGAGCTCCCTCCTCAGGACGGTACTCCGGCCGTCTGCTTAGTGCATCAGGCTTCCCGCCTCAGCATCCCGGTCGATAGACTATTTTGAAGTTGTAATTCATCAGCAAAAAAAATCAGTTTGCGTTATTTGCATTTCAGCGCACCCTGCATCTTCTGGCTGCGTTCTGTTGGACAATTTTTTTGAAGTTATGTAATCAAAAAACCCGTTTCATTTTAAGATTAATCTAACAATTACGTAGACAAACATGAATTTTCAGCCCTAACGGACAACATTTACATGTCCATTTTGGCTTCTGAAGTTTAAAACTAGATTCATGGGATGCACAGGATGCTGACCAGATGCAAACTCCACTACAGGGTGCGTTCAGATGCGTGTGGATGCAAAATCGAGTTTTTTTGCTGATGTTTGTCAATTCCTCTGCCCATCGAATTTGATGCTGGTTCCATATCTTTTTGGTCAAAAAGGATGTTAGGTTTTGGTGGTCGGTGTATACCGTGATCGGCTCTTCTTCGCCCGTGAGGTATCGCCTCCATTCCCTGAACGCTTCCATTATTGTGAGTAACGCTTTATCATGTATCTTGTAATTTCTTTCAGCACTGTTTAATTTTCGAGAATTGAATGAAGTCGTTTCCCCTGGCATAAGGATTTACTGGGCAAGGTTACCCTGCCTTATCATGCAGAAACCTCGAAGGGAAAAAAGATAACATCCCCCTCCGGCCCGGGCGTTGCGACAGGGCGTCATCACAGGACGCGTGGTTAGTGGCGTCCCAACACCAACGACCACTATTGGTGGAACATATCTTATAACACGGTATACGTCGCGGCCGTCCGTCCGACCAGATACTGTTCGCCGGATATATGAGGGGAGGGCTTCAAGCACGTGATGTAGGTGGAGGCTGGTGAATCGGACCACGGCACATAAGTTTACAGACACTTGAAGACTGCGAGTCAAAAGAGTGGGTCGAAGGTAACGAGACATTTCGCACAAAGGTTAGTCCACTCTTACCTACAGAGAGGTGTAGAGTATGAAGGAGGTAACTATGCCCAGTAAGTGGATTGGGTGCATCCACAAGGGACTGGTTGGCACACAATGGAGTCTGAGGGAAAAAGCCCACAGGTAAGATCCCGAGGACAAGTCGTGTAATGCCGGAAGACCAGAATATGATATGCGGTTGCAGGTCGAATTCGCGACGGAACCAACCAAAGAAGATTGGCCCTCTTCTGTCCAGTGAGTTAGACTACTGTCGGAGAACATGGGGGCAAGATAATTCGTTACCATTGTAGTTAACGGATAAACGGATGAGCGGACACCTGACGTGGTTTCCACACCATCAGGAATAACAGAAGCGCAAACCGATAAGTTGGCCATGGGTGCAAAAGATCTGGTAGAGAGTTTTCAGGGTCAAGGGGTGTTCGCACTGAGGTGCAGTTCGCAGGAATGTTAGCAAGATACTTGGTTAGTATAGAGTTCGAATGTATACTGCGATTGCTCAGACGTGGAATATGAGTATCGAAGCATCTTCGATGCCATTAGACACAACAAGCGCTGACAAGAGATCTTATCAATATAATCAATTTCTAGTTAATGGTTACCAATACTTCGACCATTTATCCCAAAGTACGCGATTATATCTGGCCTAAATTTCTCGTGTGTTCTTAACTAGTTCTCCTATATAAAACGATCCAGGTCCTCGGTCTCGAAATACCTCACGCCGGAGCTACTAGCTGACAAGTGGGTGTCACTCCTAATCGCGGTGGTAGAGCCATTATTCAAGTTGACGAAGTAAGTTTTCTTTGCTTTTCCTTGATAATCTTCGCTAATCCAAGGTCAAGGACAACGACAGGGACAGCGGGGAAGCGGAGGGTGGGAACAGCTCAGGGAGTGATGATTCTCCGGTCAGACATCCACGCGGCCAGCGTAGCAGCAATTAACGACATGGGGATTGAGACCCTGACACACCCGAAGAGGTTATTAGGCCCAGGGACTCCCCACAAGGATTAACATGGCAGAGTTACCCTACCCAGACACGCACCAATATCGAAGGAAAAAGATAACACCCGCCTCCAGCCCCGGGGTTGGGACGGCTTGTCATCACTGGCCCCCTGGGTAGTTGCATCGCAACACCAAAGACCAGAGTCGATGGAACACATCTTATAACACCAAATAGGTCGCGGCCGTCCTCGCTACCGCATCCTGTTGGCAGGTTATATGAGGGGAGACCCTCAGGCACCCTGTGCGAGTGGAGGCAGGTGAATCTGACCACAGCGCATAGAGGTACAGACACTTGAAGACACACAGTTGGAAGATTGGGTCGAAAGTAAGGGGACGTTGTGCACCACAGATAGTCTCCTCGTACATACAAAGACGTGGAGAGTATGAAGGAGGTAACTATGCCCAGTAAGTGGATCGGGTGCATCCACAAAGTCTTAGGTGGTAGCTTCGGCGTGAGGTATTCCGACAGCTAGGACCTTAATCGTGATTATATCGCAGAACTCGTTAAGAAGACACGAGTAATGTAGGCTAGATATAATGATTCACTTCGGCATAGATCGTCGAAGTATTGGTCACGATATAAAAGTGGAGACAACTTATTATATTGATAAGATCTCTTCTCCGTGCTTGTTGTGTCTAATAGCAGCGAAGATGCTGCGATATTTATACTCCGTGTCTGAGCAATCGCGGTATACATGCTAACTCTATACTAACTAAGGACCTTGCCCGCAACTTTGCGAACTTGACCTGAGTGCGAACACTCTTAGACCCTGAAAACTCTCTAGCACACCTTTTGCTCCCAAGGCCAACTTATAGGTCTGCGCTTTCATTGTTCCTGATGGTGTGGAAACCACGTCAGGTGTCAGCTCATCCGCTTATCTTTTGACAACGATGGTTATGAATTATCTTGCCCTTGTGCTCACCGAGGGTAGTCTAACTCGCTGGACAGAAGATGGCCAATCTTCTTTCGTTGCTTCCGTCGAGAATTCAACCTGCAACTGCATGTCGTATTCTGGTCTTCCGGCATTACACGACTTGTACTCGGGATCGTACCTATAGGCGTTTTCCCTCGGAGTCCATCTTTTACCAACGTCTCCTCTGTGCATGTACCTGATCCACTTACTGGGCATAGTTACCTCCTTCATACTCATCCCGACTGTGAGGGTACGCGGGGACTAACTTGCGTCCAAAAGGTCCCGTTACCTTCGACCCCACCCTCCGACTGTCTGTCTTCAAGCGTCTGTAACCTTATGCGCCGTCGTCCGATTCACTTGCCTCCACTTGCATAGGGTGCCCGAAGGCCACCCCTCATATACCCTGCGAACAGAATCCGGTCGGAAGGACAGCAGCGACCTATACGGTGTTATAAGATGGGTTCTATTGATGGTGGTCTTTGGTGTTGGGACGCTACTACCCAGGCGGCCAGTGATGACGCGCCGTCCCAACGCTGGGGCTGGAGGGGGTGTTATCTTGTTCCTTTGAAGTTCGTGTGCCCCAAGGTAGGGTAACTTTGCCCTGTAAATCCTTACGGGGAGTCCGTGCGCCTAATACGAGCTCCCCTCTTCAAAGTGTTCGTACCGAATACTCTATGTCTATTATACAATCTATCTTCCATCTCGAGCTCTACATACTAGGGGTAAAAACCACCCGCGTTTACTTGTCCACTGATAGAAAACCTTTCTTATGTCACTCGACCTCTCTCGGGCGCGGCATCTCCGGGTTTTCTCTATGAACCCTTTCCTCATCTTCCTGCGCCTTCTTCATACCTTCGGGTGCTTCCCAAGTATTCTCGTCCTCCGTGCCCCCTTTCCATTTTACAAAATACCGAAGCTCTTTCATTGTTTTCATCCTTCTTCGAACTTTTCCCGTGTAGGTAATGATCTGACTCTTGACGATCCTTTCTACCTCCCACTCTAAATCTCCCTCGATCTCTGCGGGGTCTCGTGGGGGTTGTTCGCGATTTGGTCGCTTCGAGGCTCGGTAGGGTTCCAACAGCGAAACGTGAAACACAGGATAAATTTTCCACCGCGGCGATATTTCTATCTTGTTGCCCTGCTCCCCTTCTTCTCTAACACTTTGAAAGGGCCATACGGTTTCGGACTCAGCTTCTTCGATGGTCGTTTGGTACTTAAGTTCTTCGCATTCAACATTACCAAGTCGCCGACCTCGATGCTGTGTTGTTCCGTCGCTGTTCGGTCATAATATTTTTTCATCAATTCACGTTTATTTTCTAGATTTTGTTTCGCCTGTCGATGTATGTCCTGCATCCAGTGAGCATACATTGTCGCCCTGGGGTTATGAGCTTCTCTCTCTTTCGTCCACTCCGTCTGTGGGTGAAAACCCTAGTTGGCCAAGAAAGGGGTCATCTTGTGTGCGTTGGTAGCCGAGTTGTTGTAGGCTTGTTCTGCTAACGGCAACAGTTGGTACCAGTCGTTCCGATCCTAGTTGACAAATGTTCGTAAGTAACCTTCCAGCACTTGGTTGGCCCTTTCCGTTTGTCCACCAGTCTGAGGGTGGTAAGCAGTTGACGCGTCGTTTAACTCCTAACATTTTGCACAATGCTTCCCAGAATTCGCTGGCAAACTTCCCCTCCATGTCCGATATGAGCTGGGTCGGTAATCGGTGAAGTTTCCAGACTTCCCGAAGGAAGGTGTCCCCAACCTCTTTTGCGGGCGCATTTTCGTGGAGGCCGATAAAATGAGCCATTTTGGTGAACCGGTCTACTACTACGATGATCTGCGTCTAACCCTCTGATTCCGGTAGTTGGGTAATGAAGTCCGTTGATATGGAGGACCAGGCGGCATACGGTACTTCTAAGGGTTGAAGTAATCCGTACTTGGCATGCCGTGGGGATTTACTATGTTGACATTCGTCGCAGGATCGTACATAATCTCTGATCCAATCTGCGAGTCCGTTCCAGTAACAGTCCCTTGTTACTATCTCAATCTTTTTTTCATGTCCGAAGTGCCCGGCTACTAATGAGTCGTGACAACCTTGGGCTATCTCGGTTTGAAGGGCTTCGTTCTCGGGGAGGGACAAAGGATTTTTGTAATATGGTAACCAGTCCTTTTCTATCCATTCGTCCTGCATCTTTTTTCCCCCTTCTCTTACCGTAATCGGGTTCACGGCCTCGGTTCTGCCACTTCTCATCCTCCTTGCCAGCCACTCTAATTTTGTCCAGAACTGAATCATTCATTGTCCGCATCAGGGCTGCATTAACGTGAATGCTTGATAACATTTCTCTTTCTTTCATAAACCGAGGGTGATAGCCGATATCAGCTGCACTAAAGAATTCGTTTTTGCTTGTGTCTGTGTGAAGGAAACATATTGTGACATCTTCTTCTTTGGCCGTGATGGATCGCTTACAGTTCATGTCACTTGATCCGAACCCCATTTTTCCTCGCTCGGTTACTCCCAGATCTTCTACTTCTATGGCGTCGGCGTTTGCAGCTTTCTCTACTATGAGCTGCGCTATTCGATCTCCTGCCTTAAATATGCAGTCCGCTTCACCATGATTGCGAAGTATGACCTTGACTTCTCTAGTATAATCTGCATCTATTACACCACCGCCCACTGCTATTCCTATCTTGCTAGCCATACCACTTCTTGCGGCTAGCCTTCCATAGGTTCGTTCCGGCAATGCAATCGCAATACCCGTCTCCACCATTGTCTGTGCTTGTGCTGGTACCAGGCCGTCTGTCAGGGCGTAGATGTCATGACCAGCCGCAAACCGTGATCCTTTCGTCGGGATTATAGCCTTATCCGAAAGTTTCATTATCCTGTGGCTTGTAGGTTCGCGTTTTGACGGGACGAGGGCTGTCTCTGCGTTCCGTTTTTGATGAATCAGCGAAATCGGAAAATGTTCCGATTTCAAAATCGACTGTTCACTGTGACGAGCTCCCTCGTGAGGACGGTACTCCGGCCGTCTACTTAATGCGTCGGCTTTCCCGCTCCTACTTCCCGGTCGGTAGACTATTTTGAAGTTGTAATTTGTCAACTCCTGTGCTCATCGAATTTGTCACTGGTTCCAGACTTTTTTGGTCAAAAAGGATTGTAAATTTTGGTGGTCCGTGTATACTGTCATGGGTTGTTCTTCCCCCCAGACGTATCTTTTCCATTCTTTGAACGCCTCCATTATTGCGAGAAGGTCCTTGTCATGTATCTCGTAATTTCTTTCAGCGCTGTTCAATTTTCGCGAATGGAAAGCCACTGGGTGAAGACGTCTTCCTTGGTATTGAGACATTACACATCCGAGCGCGAAGTCGCTAGCGTCTGTCTCCACTACCGTCATTCATCCAGGGTAAAAATGCGATAAAATTGGTACCGTGGTAAACCTCTTTTTCAACTCCTCAACCGCCTCCTCCTGCTCACTTCCGCAGTGAAAATCCTGCGGGTTTCCCTTGAATGTCTCCGTTATTGGCTTGCAAACATTGGAGAAATCTTTCATGAATCGTCGATAAAAATTTGCGAATCCAATGAAAATTTGGACTTCTGTAACCGATCTCGGGTGTGCCCAATTTTGGAAGCTTTTCACTTTTCTATCACTCATGGTGACTCCGCTTGTCTTGACAATGTATCTTAAGAATTCAACCTCATCTTGGTGGAACACCGACGTTTTCAACGAGACTGCCAAGTCGTGCTGTTCGAGTCAATCAAGGACCTTTTGGACTAGTTTGAAATGGTCATCCATATTCTGGGAGTATAGTAGGATATCGTCTATGTAGACGACTACTCCGTGGTCCAAAAATTCCCTTAGGATTTTGTTCGTGATTCTCTGAAACGTTGCAGGAGTGTTAACAAGCCCGAAAGGCATGACCTTATAGTTATACTGTCGGTAGCTTGTACGAAATGCCGTTTTGTGTTCGTCGCCCTTCCTCATTCGAATAAGATGATATCCATCTTTTAGGTCGAGCTTCGTAAACACTTTTGCTCCAGCAACGCGGTCTCGTAGTTCATCCATGAGCGGTAGGGGGTACTTATTCAGGATTGTCGATTTGTTGCGGTTTCTATAGTCTACGCATAGTCGTAGACTTCAATCTGGTTTCTGGAGGACAAGGATTGGGGCACCGTAAGGGGATTCGCTGTCAGCTATTTTTCCCTCAGCCATCATTTTGTTGAGGTACTTATCCAGCTCGTTTAACTGGTGTGACGACATTGGATAAATCGGACCCCATGGGCGTACGGCCCCTTCTTTAAGGTTGATGGCGTGATCGAAAGTCCTTCGAGGCGCCAAAACCTTTCCTTTTTTCTCTTCAAAAAGCTCCTTATACAGCCAATACGGTTTTGGCACCGTCTCCAACTGCACTCCCCCTTCTTCCTCTCGTTCTATCCGTCCCACATACTGTGCTTCCTCATCGTAAGCCACAGTTTCATCCCATTCAAACATATCTGCCACTGCCTCATCTTGTATATGAGCATGACACCTTGTGTCTTCAAAGGCCCATTTACTTGGGTCTGTTATATTTTTGAGGGGGTGTTCGTTATGCCACCACCCAAAGGGTGTGATTAAATCATATCTTCCTGCGTTCGCAATTTCGCAGGATATCATGCTTCGGTGGCCGTTGGCACCGATTTCTAGGAGAATGGGATGGGTATAGAATATATAGTCACATATCAAAATAAACTGAACGTGCCAAGGTAGCAACGGGAAAAACTTTTACTAGTTTAACAACCAGGCCTAATAAGCGAGTTGGTTATCTAATTCCAATAGTTACCGGGGGGCGTTCAGTTATTTTTGATCTGTAACTGTACCTCCTGTAGGCGCGGTTTCGCCGTCGAAGGTTTTGATTTTTAACGGTGAATCCCTAGCTTCGGTCGGGACTTCGAGCCGTCGTGCGGTGTCTTGGTTCATGAGAAAGATGTTTGAACTGGAATCTAAGACTACGCTTATCGCGTGTTTTCGTCCGTTTAATTCCATAAATGCCTTCCCCTCAGGGTAGGCGTAATGCTTAGGCTTTTTAATGAGTCTAGAGCGTTCACTCGATTCATGATGAAATCATTTGATCGTCGCGGTTTCAAGTAGTGTGGGGGTTTGTTACCGCGCCTGCGCAGTTTCGGCTCTTAAAGCCTCCTCAGACAAACATTTACGATAAGTGTCTAATATTTTGATATCGGGCAGCCCACTACTAGCGGTCTTTACCTGCTGCCGTGGAGTTGACATATCACAGGGGTGGTGGTTCACTAGAGTACCCCATGAGTTCGCGACTAGGGTCCGCGGCCCTTTATCGTCAACTTAGCCCTCCTGTGAGGCTGTCCCCTGTGACAAATCAAAGGTACCTCCGCCGTCGAGTTTGGTCTCAGTCCCGAGACCCCCTCGGACATGATTCGTTGGGCATGAACCTTGTGCCCAATAGAGGCGCCCCCAGATTCTATTTGCCCGGCTGTTTTACCCGGAGAAAAAGTCCGGTTGCCCTTGATTTCGACCCTCCTCACCCGTGTCGTGCAACCCATCTCCCATTCCGACGAATGGTAGTCTTCTCTTTCCCATTTAGTGTCGTCGACGGCTTGCTTCACTTCTAATTTGTTGTGGCTCCTGTGGTGAGCAGGCACTACCCATTTTTGGACGTAAAATGGCAACCGCTATCCTTTGGTCTTTCGCCTTCCGGTGGGATATCGTCACCGACTACGCCGCAGGTCATTCGATTCGAGGCGGCAACCTCACTACCCGATCACCGTGGTTGTCGGTACCTTGATGATGTTTCATAAACTTTCCTCATCTTCAAAAGCCCAAGCTGGGGGCCTTTGAACCGCTCGTCTTGAGCTTTCTCCCTGGCCATCAACAGCCACACTGGCTACCTGGGGACGTCGTTTGGGTGCGAATGCGGACTGTGGTTTGGGCTTCCATTGCCCTCGGTTTATACCCGATACGCGTATCGGCTTTCGACTGTATTTCCAGCTGTGGTTTTTCATTCCGCACCGTGTGTATTCGTTGTCAGATTTCCGTTTATCGACAACTTTTTGATAGACGCCCTGTTGAGCTTCTGCCCAGACCTTGTGTCTAAACTCCCCCGCTGGTGCCACCGACCCTTCTTTCTTCACGATTCTCTCCTAGCGTTTCTCTTCTGGTAGTCCGTCTTTTCCTTAGCCGTGTACTGCCTTTTTACACGCTTTGCGGTGACCGTCGGCTTCGAATCCTCGAACTTTCTTTTTTCGCCTCGACTCGCGCCGGAGCGACCGCCTCCTCGAAGATCTTTTCTTTCCTGGAAATCTTCTTCCGCTCGGGTTACGGTCCTGACTGCTTCGAACCATTCCCCATCGTCGAAGTATTGTCTATGGGAGAGCCGTTGCAATGCTTCTACTGGAAGTTTGTCTTCAATCATTTTTCTCCAGGCTATCCCGGTGACTCTTGCATGGATGTTGAGATTTTCCATTTCCATCAAGAATTTGGCGACATCACCGCGATATTTGACCAATCCCATTTCTCTTAGTGATTTTTCCGTTTCATGGGTGGGTCCGAAGCGTCGCAGGGCTTGTTCTGCAAAGACGTGCCAGAACTCATATCCTTCTTGTCTTGCATAACCTATTTCTCCTGTCATCTGTCGTTGCTAGGTGAACGCAAACGGTGCGACTTCATTCCTGTCCATTCGGCTTATCGCGTATCGGATTCATTGTGCCTCTTTTGCCCACTGCCAACTGTTTCGACCAAAACAATCCATACTTGTTAATAGCCACATACGTATATCTTTTTGTTTCTCAGTTCCAAACATGGCAGCGGGTTCCGCTGGGACTCTCGTTCGTTTTCCCAAGGCGTTGGCCATGACTCGCGACAACAGGTTAAACTGTTCATCGTTTTCGACGTCGTACTCATCTTCCTCTGGCTGGGTTGCGGGTCTCTCGTCCTGTCTTCCTCTCCTATTCTCATCTGGCTTCCTTCCAGATCCTTCCCCATAATCATCGGGGTCTCCTCCCCCTCCTCCGCCTAGAGGTCCAGGCGCTCCGAGTCGTCGTCCTGGTGGTGGTCTTCCTCCACCCGCCCCTGAAGCCTCTGGTGTCGGATCCGACACCTTGCCTTTTCCTTTCACCTGTCCCAGCAACTGTTCCACCAGAGCCTTAAGCACCGCGATCTCACCATCTTGGGCTTCTCTAGACTCCTTTTGTCGTTGGAGCTCATTCCTTACCTGATCAATGCTCATCTCGTAATTTTCCAGCTCCCGTTTATGTTGTTCGTTTATTCGAACAATCTCTTGGTCGAGGAGTATGTCCCGATGCATGGACTGTTCGCCAGTTCCTTGCACTGCTTCATGGAGGTGAGAGGTGACAGCCTCATGTCTGGTCTGTCGCTCATCTGTTTCACCAAGTCGTTCCCCGACTTGGGTGGCGAAGTTCTCTTGGACCTTCTGAGATTCCAAGTCAAAAAGCTGAACTTGTTCGTCTATTTGGGTGAGTTCTCGACCGACTATCTGGACCCCAGACTTCAACTGATTTTTTACGGTCACCTGTTCTTGGGCCATTAATAAGATATTGGTCGGGAGGGAGCTGAATGCAAGATGGTGCCTATCTTGACTGACGGTGAGCTTTGGGTCAAATTGGCCCAGGATCTGATGTAATCTTCGGATCCGAAGGGCCATCAGGGATTTGGTGGTTTCAGCCGTTCTGCGACCTCCTGGTCGTCGTCCCTTCCCATCTTTGTCTGTGAAGCCTAATCCGACAGGAGAGCAAGGTGTTCGGTCTGCCGAATGTGTTTGGGCTAGGTGGGTGACGGTGGTTTCAACACTTGGGGCTTAGACGGAGGAGAGTTCATCTCCCGCGTGTGCTGCTTCTCTTTCTTGCCATTCCATGGCCTCAGGCGCTTTGCGATCAGCAGCCATTTCTTTTGGTCTTTCTTAAATGGGAAACTTGTCTTTTGTTTCCTCCCCACGCTGCTAGAATCTCAAAACGCTGGCTTGAGCGTTGATCGTTGTCTGGGTACTGGGTGTACCAGATGGAGTTTGATTTCTCCGAAGGTGTTTTGTAGATGAAGTCTTTGCTGTATGGGTATTGGTATAGTGCAGCTATGTCTGCGAGGGTAACGGTGTTTTCTGGGTTTATCCACCAGGAATAAGATTCGAGGTAGGACTCTTGTGTCCCTAATGCGGGTATAGCAGTGAGAACTTGGTCGATTGAGATAGTCCTCAATGGTCTTGGTTCGAAAGATTTTTTGGGTTTGGGAGTATGAGTGTCTCTGCCAAACATTCGTCTCGGTAACGATGAGAAGTATCAATATACTGTTGGATGGTAGCTTCGGGGTGAGGTATTCCGACAGCTAGGACCTTAATCGTGAGTCTATCGGACAACTGGTTAAGAAGACAAGAGTAATGTAGGCCAAATATAAGGATTCACGTCGGCACAGATCGTCGAAGTATTGGTAACGATATAAAAGTGTAGACAACTTATTATATTGATAAGATCTCTTCTCCGTGCTTGTTGTGTCTAATAGCAGCGAAGATGCTTCGATCTTTATAGTCCGCGTCTGAGCAATCGCGGTATACATGCTAACTCTATACTAACTAAGTACATTACCCGCAACTCTGCGAACTTCACCTGAGTGCGAACGCTCTTAGACCCTGAAAATTCTCTACCACCCTTTTTGGTTCGAAGGCCAACTTATCGGGCAGCGCTTTCATTATTCCTGATGGTGGGGAAACCACGTCAGGTGTCAGCGCATCCGCTTATCTGTTGACAACGATGGTTACGAATTATCTTGCCCTCGTGCTCACGGAGGGTAGTCTAACTCGCCGGACAGAAGATGGCCAATCTTCTTTGATTGGTTCCGTCGAGAATTCAACATCCAAATGCATGTCGTATTCTGGTCTTCGGGCATTACACGACTTGTCCTCAGGATCGTACCTATAGGCGTTTTCCCTTGGACTGCATCTTTTACCAACGTGTCCTCTGTGGATGCACCCGATCCACTTACTGGGCCTTGTTACCTCCTTCATACTCGTCACCACTTTGAGGCTACGAGGGGACTAACTTGCGTGCAAAACGTCCCGTTACGGGCGACCCAACCTTCCGACTCTCTGTCTTCAAGCGTCGGTAACCTTATGCGCCGTCGTGCGATTCACTTGCTTCCACCTGCCTAAGGTGCCCGAAGGGCACCCCTCACATATCCTGCGAACAGGATCCCGTCGGACGGACGGCCGCGACGTATACAGTGTTATAAGATGGGCTGCATTGATAGTCGTCTTTGGCTTTGGGACGCAACTACCCAGGCTGCCAGGGATGACGCGCCGTCCCAACGCCGGGGCTGGAGGAAGGTGTTATCTTTTTCCTTCGAAGCTTGTGTGCGCCAAGGCAGGGTAACCCCGCCCGGTAAATCCTTACGGGGAGTCCGTGCACCTAACACAAAGGACAGCTTGGTAAAAGAGGGAGTCCGAGGGAAAAGGCCCGTAGGTACGATCCCGAGAAAAAGGCGTGTAATGCTGGATGACCAGAATACAACATGCAGTTGCAGGGCGAATTTTCGACGCCACCAACCAAAGAAGATTGGGCATCTTCTGACCAGCGAGGTAGAGAAGCCTCGGTGAGCACGGGGGCAAGATAATTCGTAACCATCATTGTCAAGGTATAAACGCATGAGCTGACACCTGACGGTGAGGCGCACGGACTCCCCGGCAGGATTTACAGTGCAAAGTTACCCTACCTTGTCGCATACGAACTTCGAAGCAAAAAGATAACACCCCCCTCCAGCCTCGGCATTGGGATTGCGCATCATCTCTGGCCGCCTGGGTAGGTGCGTCCCAACACCAAAGACCACTATCAATGGAACACATCTTATAACACCATATACGTCGTGGCCGTCCGTCCGACAGGGTCCTGTTCGCGGGATATATGAGGGGAGACCTCCGGGCAACATATGCAAGTGGGAGCACGTGAATCAGGCGACGGCGCATAAGGTTACTGACACTTGGGGACAGACAGTCCGAAGAGTGGGTTGAATGTAACGGGACGTTTTGCACGAAAGGTGAGTCCCCTCGTACCTCCAAAGTCGCGTTGAGCACGAAGGAGGTAACTATGCCAAGTAACTGGATCGGGTGCATCCACAGAGGACAAGTTGGTAAAAGATGGAGTCCGAGGGAAAAAGCCTATAGGTACGATCCCGAGGACAAGTCGTGTAATGCCCGAAGACCAGAATTCGACATGCAGTCGCGTGTTGAATTCTCGACGGAACCCACCAACGCAGAATGGCCATCTTCGGTCCAGCGAGTTAGACTACCCTCGGTGAGCACAGGGGCAAGATAAGTCGTAACCATCGTTGTCAACGGATAAACGGATGAGCTGACACCTGACGTGGTCTCCACACCATCAGGGATAACAGACGCCCAGACCGATAAGTTGACCATGGGAGCAAAAAGGTGTTGTAGAGCATCATCAGGGTCTACAAGTGTTCGCACTCGGGTGAAGTTCGCAGAGTTGCGGGCAAGGTACTTAGTCAGTATAGAGTTAGCATGTATACTGCGATTGCTCAGACGCGGAATATAAATATCGAAGCATCTTCGCCCCTATTTAGACACAACAAGCACGGAGAAGAGATTTTATCAATATAATAAGTTATCTACACTTTTATATCGTTACCAATACTTCGACGATCTACCTCGAAGTGAATGATTATATCCAGCCTACATTACTCGTGTCTTCTTAACGAGTTGTCCGATATAATTACGATTAAGGTCCTACCTGTCAGAATACCTCACGCCGAAGCTACCACCTGACAGTATATTGATACTTCTCATCGTTACCGAGACGAATGTTTGGCAGAGACACTCATACTCCCAAACCCAAAAAACCTTTCGAACCAAGACCTAAGAAGCCTGTCTCGATAGACGAAGTCCTCACCCCAATACCCGAGTTAGGGACTCAAGAGCCCTCCAACAACTCTTATTTCTGGTGGACAAACCCAGAAAATACCGTTACCCTCGAAGACATAGCTGCACTTTACCAATACCAGTACGGCAAAGACATCACCTACAATACCCCCTCGGAGCAATCACACTCCATTTGGTACACCCAGTACCCACCGACGCAAGCACAGTCAAGTCAGTGTTTCGAGATACCAGCACTGTCGGGAGGCAACAAAAGATAAGTTTCCTTATAGAAACCATCGAGATGGCTTCTGACCCCAAAGCGCCTGAAGTCATGGAATGGCGACAGGAAGAAGGAGAGGGAGGAAGCGAAGGAGGGGATGAACTGGCCTGCTTTCACGGTCCAAGGGTAGAAACCACCGTCACCCACCTGGTCCGATCGCATTTGGCGGATCGGACACCCCGATCCCATGTTGGCCGAGGCTTCCTCGTGAAATATGGAGGAAAAGCTCCTCGTGGAAGTCGCCGAACGCCCGAGCCTACCGACGAATCCCTCATGGCCATTCGGATCAGAAGATTGGACCAAATCCTCGGCCGGTTTGACCCAAAACTCACCACAAGCCAAGATAGAGAACATCTTGCGTTCAGCTCCCGTCCGACCAATATCTTATTAATGGCCCAAGAACTGGTAACCGTCAAAAATCAGTTGAAGTCAGGGGTCCAGATACTTGGTCGAGAACTCACCCCAATAGACGAACAAGCACAACCTTTGGACTTGGTGTCGCAAAATGTCGAGGAAAGCTTCGCAACCCAGGTCGCGGAACGACTGGGGCAGATGGACGAGAGACAAACCAGACACGAGGCAGTCACCACCCATCTCCACGAAGCCGTGCAAGGGACTGGCGAGCAGTCCATGCACCGGGACCTACTCCTAGACCAGGAGATCGTTCGGATAAATGAGGAACACAAAGGGGAGCTTGGAAATCACGAGAGGAATATTAATCTCATGTGAGATGAGCTGCGACACCACCAGGAGTCTCGAGAGGCCCAAGATGGTGAGATCACGGTGCTTAAGGCTCTGGTGGAACAGTTGATTGGGCAGGTAAAAGGGAAAGGCAAGGTGTCCGATCCGACACCAGAGGCTTCAGGGGCGAGTGGAGGCAGACGACCGCCACCACCACGACACGGAGCTGCAGGCGCTTCAGGCGGCGGAGGGGGAGGAGACTCCAATGATGACAGAGAAGGGTCTGGTAGGAAAGCAGACGAGAGGAGGAAAGGAAGACGGGAGGAGAGACCTGCACCCCAGCCAGAAGAAGAAGGCTATAACGCCGAAAACGACGAGCAATTCAACCTGTTCTCACTGGTCATGGCCAACGGCTTGGGACAACGAACGAGAGTGCCAGCGGAACCCCCTGCCAGGTTTAGGAATGTGAAACACCAAGATATCCGCATGTGGCTAATGACATGAAGGGATTATTTTGGTCGAAACAGTTGGCAGTGGGAGGACGAGGCACAACGAACCCGATACGCCATAAGCCGAATGGACGGAAAAGAAGTCTCACCGTTTGCGTTACCCTATCGAAGGCAAATGACCGGGGAAATACGTTATACGAGACAAGAAGGATACAAGTTCTGGCAGGTTTTTGCAGAACAAGCCCTGCGACGCTTCGGACCCACCCATGAAGCAGAAAAATCCCTACTAGAAATGGGATCGGTCAAATATCGCGGTGATGTCGCAAAATTCTTGATGGAGATGGAAAATCTCAACATCCATGCAAGAGTCACCGGGATAGCCTGGAGAAAAATGAGTGAAGACAGACTTCCCGTAGAAGCATTGCGACGACTCTCACATAGAGAATATGTTGACGATAGGGAATGGTTGGAAGCAGTCAGGACTGTGACCCGAGCGGAAGAAGATTTCAAGGAAAGAAAAGATCTTGGAGGAGGCGGTCCCTCCGGCGCGACACGAGGCCAGAAAAGAAAGTTTGAGGATTCGAAGCCGACGGTTACTGGAAAGCGTGTAAAAAGGCAATACACGGCTAAGGAAAAGGCGGACTAGCAGACAAAAAAGGCTGGGGAAAGAAAGGTGAAGAAAGAAGGGTCGGTAGCACAAAAGGGGGAGGTTAGACATACGGTGTGGTCGGAGGCACACCAGGGCCTCGATCAGAAGGTTGTCGACAAACGTAAATCTGACAACGAATGCACACGATGCGGAATGAAAAACCATACTTGGAAATACGGTCGAAAACCGATACAAGTATCGGCTATATATCGAGGGCAATCGAAGCCCAAACAACTGTCCGCATTCGCGCCAAAACGACGCCCCCACGTAGCCACTGTCGCTGTTGATGGCCAGGGAGAAAGCTCACAACTAGCGGTGCAACGGCCCCCAGCTGGGGCCTTTGACGATGATGACATTTAATAAAAAAGTCATCCAGGTACCAACAACCACCATGATCAGGTAGTGAGGTTGCCCACTCGAATCGAAAGACCTGCGGCGTAGTCGGTGACGATATCCCACCGGAAGGCAAAAGATCAAAGGATAGCGGTTGCCAATTTACGTCCCAAATTGGGTAGTCCGTGCTCACCAGGGGAGCCACAAAAAACTACAAGAGAAGATAGCGGTCGACGAGACTAAAAAGGGAAAAAGAAGATTACAATTCGTCGGAACGGAACTTTAGTTGCAAGAGACACGTGAGGAGGGTTGAAATACAGGGCAACCTGACTTTCTCTCCGAGTAAAAAAGCCGGGCAAATAGAAGCTGGGGGCGCCTCTATTGGGCACAAGGTTCATGCCCGACGAATGGTGTCCGAGGGGGTCTCGGGCATGAGACCAAACTTGAAGGCGGAGGTACGGTGGACTCGTCGCAGGGGACAATCTCAGATGAGGGCTAAGTTGACGATAAAGGACCAAGCATCCTAGTCGCGAACTCGAGAGGTACTCTAGTGAAGCACCACTCTTGTGATATGGGAACTCCACGGCAGGAGGTAAAGACCGCTAGTAGTGGGCTGCCCGATATCAAAAGATTAGACACTTATTGTAAAAGTTTGTCTGAGTAGGCTTTAAGAGCCGAAACTGCGCAGGCGCGGTAACAAACCCCCACACTACTTGTAACCGCGACAATGAAAAGATTTCATCAAGAACTGAGCGAAAGCTCTAGACCCATTAAAAAACCCAAACATTACGCCTGCCCTGAAGGGAAGGCATTTATTGAATTCAAAGGACCGAGACACGCGATAAGCGTACTCTTAGGTTCCGGTTCACATATCTTCCTCATGAACCAAGACACTGCACGACGGCTCCAAATTCCGACCGAAGCAAGGAATTCACCGTTAAAAATCACAACCTTCGATGGTGAAACCGCGCCTACGGGAGGAATATTCTACACCCATCCTATTCTCCTAGAAATCGGTGCCAACAGCCACCGAAGTATGATATCCTGTGAAATTGCGAATGCAGGAAGGTATGACTTAATCATACCCTTTGGGTGGTGGCATGATGAGCACCCCCTTAAAAATATCACAGACCCACGCAAATGGGCCTTTGAAGAACCAAAGTGCCACGCTCATATAGAAGATGAGGCCGTGGCGGATATGTTTGAATGGGATGAAACGGTACCTTACGATGAGGAAGCACAGTACGTAGGAAGGATAGAACGAGAAGAAGGAGGAGGGGTACAGTGGGAGGCGCTGCCGAAACCATACTGGCAGTATAAGGAGCTTTTTGAAGAGAAAAAAGCTAAAATGTTGGCAGCTCAAAGAACCTTCGACCACTCCATCAACCTTAAGGAAGGGGCCGATCCCCTGTGGGGACAATTTATCGAATGGCGGCACACCAGTTGAACCAGCTGGCCAAGTGCCTCAAGAATATGATGGCTGAGGGAAAAATAGCTGACAGCGAATCCCCTTATGGCGCTCCAATTCTCTTTGTTCCAAAACCAGATGGAAGTCTACGACAATGTGTAGACTACAGGAACCTCAACAAATTGACGATCCTGAATAAATACCCCCTACCGCTCATTGATGAACTCCGAGACCGCGTCGCTGGAGCAAAAGTATTTACGAATCTTGACTTAAAAGATGGATATCATCTTATTCGAATGAGAAAGGGTGACGAACACAAGAGAGCCTTTCGTACACGATATGGACAGTACGAATATAAGGTCATGCCCTTCGGGCTCGTCAACGCTCCCGCAACTTTCCAGACAATGATGAACAAAATCCTTAGGGAATTCTTGGACCACGGAGTAGTAGTCTACCTAGACGATATCCTAATATACTCCGAAAATATGGACGAACACATCGAACTAGTCCGAACAGTCCTTGACCGACTCGAACAGCACGACTTGGCAGTCTCACTGAAGAAGTCAGGGTTCCACCAAGATGAGGTTGAATTCTTAGGATACATTGTCAAAACAAGAGGAGTCACCATGAGGGATAGAAAAGAGAAAAGTGTCCAAAATTGGGCACACCTGAGATCGGTTAAGGAAGTCCAAATTTTCATTGGATTCGCAAATCTTTATCGACAATTCATCAAAGATTTCTCAAAGGTTTGCAAGCCGATAACCGAGAGGTTGAAAGGGAACCCAAAGGATTTTCACTGGGGGAGAGAGCAGGAAGAGGCGTTTGAGGAGTTGAAAAGGAGGTTTACAACGGCAGCAATCTTATCGAATTTCTCTCCAGGAAGAAGAACGGTGGGTGAGACGGACGCAAGCGACTTTTCACCAGGATGCGTACTGTCACAATACCAAGGAAGAGGCCTTCACCCAGTGGCTTTTCATTCTCAAAAGTTAAACAACGCGGAAAGAAATTACGAGATACATGACAAGGAATTACTCGCAATAATGGAAGCATTCAAAGAATGGAAAAGATACCTCTGGGGTGAAGAGGAACACGTGACGGTATACACCGACCACCAAAACCTGCAGTCCTTCTTAACTAAAAAGGTCTGGAACCAACGACAAATCCGATGGGCACAGGAATTGACCAACTACAACTTCAAAATAGTCTACCCTGGGGGAAGCCGAGGTCGCAAGCCCGACGGATTAAGCAGACGGCTGGAGTACCGTCCTGAGAAGGGAGCTCGTCACAGTGAAAAGTCAATTCTGAAATCTGAACATTTTCAAATTTCCCTAATTCATCAAAAACGAAGCGCGGAAACAGCTCTCATCCCAGAAACACGCGAAGATGGAAATCCCAGAATTGTGAGGCTCTCGGACAAGGCTATACTCCCGACAAAAGGATCACGATTTGCAGCTGGTCATGATATCTACGCCCTGACAGAGGGCCTGGTACCAGCAAAAGGACAGACAATGGTAGAAACGGGTATTGCGATAGGATTGCCGGAAGGAACCTACGGAAGGCTAGCCGCGAGAAGTGGTATACCTAGCAAGATGGGAATAGCAGTGGGCGGGGTGTAATAGATGCGGATTACACAGGAGTGGTTAAGGTCATACTTCGTAATCATGGCGAGGCAGACTGCGTATTCAAGGCAGGATATGGAATAGCGCACCTTATAATAGAAAAGGTTGCCAACGCCGAAGCCATGGCGGTAGACGACCTAGAAACAACTGAGCGAGGAAAAATGGGTTTTGGATCAAGCGATCTAAACCCTAAGCGATCGATCAAGGCTAAAGAAGAAGAAGTCAAAATATGTTTCCTTCGCGCAGACACAAGCGAAAACGAATTCTTTAGCACAGCTGATATTGGATATCACCCTCGGTTAATGAAAGAAAGAGAAATGTTATCAAGCGCTCACGTCAATGCAGCCCTGACGCCAACAATGAACGATTCATTTGTGGACAAAATTAGAGTAGCTGGCAAGGGGGATGAGAAGTGGCAGGACCGAGGCCGTGAATTGGTTAGGTTAAGAGAAAGTGGAAAAAGGATGCCGGACGAATGGATAGAAAAGGACGGGTTACTCTACTACAAAAATAGGTTATACATTCAAGAAAACGAAGCGCTCCAGACCGAGATAGCCTAAGGCGGTCAGGACTCGCTAGTAGCAGCGCACTTCGGACAGGAAAAGACAATTGAGATAGTAACAAGGGATTTCTAACGGAAAAGGATCGCAGAGTGGATTAGAGACTATGTACGATCCTGCGACGAATGTCAACAGAGCAAATCCCGACGGCATGCTAAGTACTGATTACTGGAACCTTTAGAAGTACCTTATGCCGCCTGGTCCTCGATATCGACGGACTTCATCACCCAAGTAGCGGAATCGCAGGGTAAGACCCCGATCATGGTGGTAGTTGGCCGGTTCACCAAAATGGCACACTTTATCGGCCTCCACGAAAGGGCGACCGCACAAGATGTCGAAGGAACCTTCCTTCAGGAAGTTGGGAAACTTCATGGATTGCCGAGTGAGATCATATCCGACATGGAGGCAAGTTTTCCGGCGAATTTTGGTAATCCTTGTGCAAAATGCTGGGAGTTAAAAGGCGCATGGCAACGGCGTACCACCCTCAGAATGACGGACAAACGGAAAGGACCAACCAAGTGCTGGAAGGTTCCTTCCAAACATTGTCAACTACGATCAGAACGACTGGTACCAACTATTGCCGTTAGCAGAACACGCCTACAACAACTCGGCTACCAACGCGCACAAGATGACCCCCTTCCTTGCCAACTACGGGTTTCATCCACAGACGGAGTGGATGAAAGAAAGAGGAGCTCATAACCCAGGGGCGACTATGTATGCTCACTGGATGCAGGACATACATCAGCAAGCGAAACAGATCCTAGAAAACACACGGGAATAGATGAAAACATATTATGACCGAAAAGCGAAGGAACAACCCAGCATCGAGGTTGGCGAGTTGTTAATGTTGAATGCGAAGAACATACGTACCAAACGACCATCGAAGAAGCTGAGTACGAAACTGTATGGCCCTTTCAAAGTATTAGAAAAAAAGGGAAGCAGGGCATACAAGTTAGAAATATCGCCGCAGTGGAAAGTTCATCCTGTGTTTCATGTTTCGCTGTTGGAACCCTACCGAGCCTCAAACCGACCAAATCGCGAACAACCCCCACGAGACCCCGAAGAGATCGAGGAGATTTAGAGTGGGAGGTAGAAAGGATCGTCAAGAGTGAGATCATTTCCTATACGCGAAAGCTTCGAGGAAGGAATAAACCGATGAAAGAGCTTCGGTATTTTGTAAAGTGGAAAGGCTGCGCGGAGGACGAGAATACTTGGGAGCCCCCCGAAGGTATGCAGAATGCGCAGGAAGAGGTGGAAAGGTTTTATAGAGAGAACCCGGAGAGGCCGGGCCCGGGAGAGGTCGAGTAACATAAGCAAGGTTTTCCATCAGTGGACAAGTAAACCCCGGTGGGTTTTACCCCTACTATGTGGAGCTCGAGATCGAAGATAGATTGTATAATAGACATAGAGTATTCGGGACGAACACTTCGAAGAGGAGAGCTCGTGTTAGGCGCACGGACTCCCCGTAAGGATTTACAGGGCAAGGTTACCCTACCTTGGCGCATTCGAACTTCGAAGGAAAAAGATAACACCCCCCTCCAGCCCCGGCGTTGGGACGCCGCGTCATCACTGGCCGCCTGGGTAGTAGCGTGCCAACACCAAAGCCTACTATCAATGGAACGCATCTTATAACACCGTATACGTCGCAGCCCTCCGTCCGACCGGATCCTGTTGGGAGGATATATGAGGGGAGGCCTCCGGGCACCTGATGCAAGTGGGAGTAGGTGAATCAGACGACGGCAAATAAGGTTACAGACACTTGAAGACAGACGGTTGGAAGAGGTGGTTGAAGGTAACGGGATGTTTTGCACCAAAAGTTAGTCCCCTCGTACCTCCAAAGTCGCGTAGCGTACGAAGGAGGTAACTATGTCCAGTAAGTGGATCGGGTGCATCCACAGAGGACATGTTGGTAAAAGATGGAGTCCGAGGGAAAAAGCCTATAGGTACGATCCCAGGGACGAGTCCTGTAATGCCGGAAGACCAGAATACAACATGCAGTCGCGTGTTGAATTCTCGACGGAACCAACAAACGAAGAATGGCCATCTTCGGTCCAGCGAGTTAGACTACCCTCGGTGAGCACGGGGGCAAAATAAGTCGTAACCATCGTTGTCAACGGATAAACGGATGAGCTGACACCTCACGTGGTCTCCCAACCATCAGGGATAACAGACGCCCAGACTGATAAGTTGACCATGGGAGCAAAAAGGTGTGGTAGAGCGTTTTCAGGGTCTACAAGTGTTCGCACTCAGGTGAAGTTCGCAGAGTTGCGGGCAATGTACTTAGTTAGTATAGAGTTCGCATGTAAACCGCCATTGCTGAGACGCGCAATATAAATCTCGAAGCATCTTCGCTGCTATTTCGACACAACAAGCACGGAGAAGAGATCTTATCAATATAATAAGTTATCTACACTTTTATATGGTTACCAACACTTCGACGATCTACCTCGAAGTGAATGATTATATCCAGCCTACATTACTCGTGTCTTCTTAACGAGTTCTCGGATATAATTACGATTAAGGTCCTAGCTGTCGGAATACCTCATGCCGAAGCTCCTACCTAACACTCAGGTGGTCTCTACGCCATCAGGAATAACAGAAGGGCAGACCGATCAGTTTGCCATTGGAGCAAAAGGTGTGGTAGAGAGTTTTCTGGGTCCAGGAGTGTTCGCACTCAGGTGAAGTTCGCAGAATTGTGAGCAAGATACTTAGTTAGTATAGAGTTAGCATGTATACCGGGATTGCTCAGACACGGAATATAAATATCGAACCATCTTCACTGGTATTAGACACTGCAAGCACGGAGCAGAGATTTTATCAATATAATACGTTTTTATCTTATCGTTACCAATACTTTCACTATCTACCCCGAAGTATATTATTATATCTAGCCTACATTGCTCGCGTCTTCTTAGCGAGTTCTCCGATATCAAGCAATTCAGGTCCTAGCTGTCGGAATACCTCACGCGGCAGCTACCACCTAACAGTATATTGATACTTCTCATCATTACCGATACGAATGTTGGTCAGACACACTTATACTCCCAAACCCTATACCCTTTTCGAACCAAGACCATTGAGAACGATCTGCATAGCAAAAATCATCCCCTCAACCTTCACAAAAGAACTAGAGAGACAAGAACCCTACCACGAATCTTATTTCAGGTGGATAAACTCAGAAAACACTATTACACGCGAAGACATCACCCCACTATACCGATACCGGTTCAGTGAAAACCTTACCTATCACACCCCCTCTGAAAAGCAAGCTCCGTTTGGTATACCCAGTCCCCAGATACTGACCAGCGCTTCCGTCAGTGCTTTGAGCCACAGGAAGTGTAGGCCGGAAACAAAAGATAAGTTTCCCATTGAGAAGTCAAAAAGAATGGCTTCTGAGCCATAAGCGCCTCAACTCACGGAGTGGCGACAGGACCAAGGAGAACAAGGAAATGAATGAGGCGATGAACTGCGCAGGGCCTCGGCCTCTAGTGAGCAGATAACGGTCACACACATGGTCCGAGCCCAATCAGGCAACCCGACACCTCGATCCCCTGTCGAACTAGGCTTTCTAGCAGAATACTGAAAGCCACAATGGGGGGGGGGTCACTGGACACCCAAACCGACCGGCGAGCCCATCATGCGCCTTCAGATCGAACGACTAGACCAAATTCTAGGACCCTTCGATTCTAGCCTTACAAAAAGCATCGATGAGCAACATCTTGCGTTCAGCTCCCTATCAACCAACGTACTAATAATGGCCCAAGAACTGGTAACAGTTAACAAACAGTTAAAATCTGGGGTCCAGATAGTAGGCCGTGAACACGCGCGAATCGACGATCAAGTCCAACTCTTAGACACCCAGTTTTAGAAAGTCCAAGACAGCTTTGCGGCCCAAGTGGCGGAAGGACACAGAGAGACAGATGTTAGACAAGCCAGACATTAGGCCGTCACATCCCTGCTCCACGACACAGTACAAGGAACTGAGGCACAGTCAATGCATCGGGACCTTATGTTGGACCAGGAAATCGTCCGAAATAACGAGCAACACACAAAAGGGAGCTCGAAAACAATGAGATAAGTCTTATGCGCATGAGGGCAGAACTACGACACCAAAAAGAGGCTCAATAGGTCCGAGATGGTGAGATCTCGGAACTCAAAGCCATGGTGGAAACAGTGATGGGGCAGGTAAAAGGAAAAGGAAAGGCGTCAGACCCGACGCCAGAAGTGTTAGGCGCAGGAGGCGGAAACCTACACCCACCACCAGGGAAAATGGCAGCAGGGGGTCCAGGTGGAGGAGGAGACCCCGATGAGCAAGGAGAAGGATCTGGAAGGAAGCCAGATGAGAGTAGGAAAGGAAGCCAGGACGAGAGACCCGCACCCCAGCCAGAGGGTGAATATGACACTGAGCACCACAAAGAGTTTAACCTGTTTTTGCGCGTCATGGCCAACGCCTTGAGACAAGGTACCAGAGGCCCAGCGGAACCCCCTGCCCTGTTCAGAAATGATAAACACTGAGATATACGCATGTGGTTATTGGCATGCACGGATTATTTTGGCCGAAACAGCTGTCAGTGGCAAGACAAGGCACAGCGAATCCAATACGCCATCAGCGGAATAGAAGGGAAAGAGGTGGCACCGTATGCGTTAACCTACCGGCGACAAATGACCAGAGAATTAGGTTATACCAGACAAGCAGGAAACGAGCACTGGCATGTCTTCGCAGAACAGGCGGTGCGACGATTTGGCCCCACCCATGGGGGCGAAAAATCCCTGAATTAAATTGACATTGTCAAATACCACGGTAATATTGCAAAGTTCTTGCCAGAAATGGAAAATCTTAACATCCATGCAAGAGTCACGGGGATAGCCTTGAGAAAAATGATTGAGGACCAAATCCCAGAAGATGCATTACGACGACTCTCGTTACGAGAATACATCTACGATGGGGAATGGTTGGATGCAGTCAGGACTATCACCAGAGCGGAAGAAGATTTTGGGGAACGAAAAAGTCTTCGAGGGGGTGGTCCCTCCGCCACGACATGGGCGGAAAAGACGAAGGGTGAAGATTCGAAGCCTGCGGTTCCCGCAGAGTGTGTAAAAAAGGAGTACACGGCTATGGAAAAGCCAAACTACGAAAACAAGAAGGCTGGGAAACGAAAGGTGAAAAAGGAAGCGGCGGTGGCACCGGCGGGGGAGGTTAAACACACGGTGTGGGCAGAAGCCCACAAGGGCGTTGATCAGAAAGTTGTCGATAAGGCAAAATTTGACAACGAATTCACGCGATGTGGAATGAAAAACCACACTTGGAAATACTGTCCGAAGCCCGGTAAAAGTATCAGCTGTATATCGAGGGCAAGCGAAGCCCAAACGAGAGTCCACATTCACACCAAGGCGACGCCCCCAGGTCGCCACCCTGGCCGTTGATGGCCCGGAAGAAAGCTCGAAGTGAGCGGTTCAAAGGCCCCCTGCTTGGGCCTTTGACGACGCCGACCTTTTATAAAAAGTCATCCAGGGACTGACAACAGCGGTGTTCAGGTAGTGAGGTTGCTGCCTCGAATCGAAAGACCTGCGGCGTAGTCGGAAAAGGAATCCCACCGGTAAAAAAACCGAAAAAAGGATACTGGTTGCCATTTGACGTCCAAAAATGGGTTGTCCAGGCTCACCACGGGAACAATAAAAACTCACAAGTGAAGAAAGCGGTCGACGAGCCATAAAGGGAAAAAGAAGACTACCATTCATCTGAACGGGACTTGAGTTGGGGGACACGTGAAGGGGGGTCTAAATCCAGGGCAACCTGACTTTCGCTCCAGGTACAACAGCCAGGCAAATAGAAGCCAGGGGCGGCTCTATGCTGGACAAGGGTCATGCCTGACGAATGGTGTCGCAGGGGGTCTCGGCAGTGAGACCAAGCCCAAGGCGAAGGTACGGTGGACTCATTGCAGGGGACAGCCTGATATGAGGGATAAGTCGACGATCAAGGGCCGCGCACCCTAGTCGCGAACTCGAGGGGTACTCTAGTGAACCGCCACTCCTGTAATATGGGAACTCCTCGGCAGGAGGTAAAGACCGCTAGTAGTAGTCTGGCCGATATTCAAAAAATAGACACTAATTGTAAAAGTTTGTCTAAGGAGGCTTTGAGAGCCGAAACAGCGCAGGCCCGGTAACAAACCCCCACGCTGCTTCTAACCGCGACAATGAAAAGACTTCATCAAAACCCAAGCGAAAGCTCAAAACTCATTAAAAAACCAAAGCATTACGCCTGCCCTGAGTGGATGTCATTTATTGAAATCAAAGGACGACAACAAGCGATAAACGTTCTCCAAGATTATGGTTCAAACATCGTTCTCATGAACCAGGATACCACACGACGGCTTGAAATCCGGACCGAAGCTAGCAATTCACCATTAAAACTCACAATCTTCGATGGCGAAACAGCGCCCACCGGAGGAACCTTCTATACCCACCCTATTCTATAGGAAATTGGTGCTAACGGTCACAGAAGCATGATATCCTGCGAAATTGCGAACGCAGGAAGATATGATTTAATCATACCCTTTGGTGGTGGCATAACGAACACCCCCTTAAGAATGTCGCAGACCCGACGAGATGGGTCTTTGAAAAAGCCAAGTGCGACGAGCATATAGAGGATGAAGCGGTGGCGGATCTGTTTGAGTGGGATGAAACTGTGGCTTACGATGAAGAAGCACAGTATGTGGGAAGGATTGAGCGAGAAGAAGAAGGGGGAGTGCAACTGGAGACCCTGCCAAAACTGTACTGGCAGTATAAGGAGCTTTTTGAGGAGAAAAAAGCTAAGATGTTGGCCCCTCGAAGGACTTTCTACCACGCCATCAATCATCAGGAAGCGGCCGAGCCCCCTTGTGGTCCCATTTACCCAATGTCGGCACACCAGTTCAACGAACTGGACAAATACCTCAAAAGAATGCTGGGAGAAGGCAAAATAGCGGATAGCGAATCACCTTACGGTGCTCCAATCCTCTTCGTTCCAAAGCCAGATGGCAGTCTACGGCTGTGGGTAGATTATAGAAACCTTGATAAACTAACAATCCTGAATCAATACCCGGTACCGCTCATGGATGAACTCTGAGACCGTGTCGCCGGAGCAAAGGTTCTTACTAAGCTCGACCTAAAGGATGGTTACCACCTCATTTGCATGAGAATGGGCGATGAACACAAGACACCCTTCCGAACAAGATACGGACAATACAAATATAAAGTTATGTCTTTCGGACACCTAAATGCTCCCGCGAAGTTGCAGTCAATGATGGATAAAATCCTAAGGGAATTCTTGGACCACGGAGTAGTCGTCTATTTAGATGACATTCTGATATACTCCGAAAATATGGAAGACCACATCAGGTTGGTCCAGAAGGTCCTCGACAGGCTTGCACGCGACCTAGGGTGTCGTTGAAGAAGGCGGTGTTCCCCCAGGAAGAAGTCGAATTACTAGGATACATTGTTAAAACAAGCGGAGTCACCATGAGTGATAGAAAAGTGAAAAGAGTTCAAAACTGGGCTCACCCAAGATTGGTTAAGGAAGTTCAAATCTTCATTGGATTGGCAAACCTTTATGGACAATTGATCAAAGACTTCTCGAAGGTTTGCAAACCAATAACTGAAACATTGAAAAGGAGCCCAAAGGACTTTCACTGGGGAAGAGAGCAGGAGGAGGCACTTGAGGAGTTGAAAAAGAGGTTTACAGCGGCACCAATTTTATCGCATTTTTACCCGGGAAGAAAAACGGTGGTCCAAACGGACGCCAGTGACTCTGCGCTTGGATGCGTCCGATCCTAGTACTAGGGAAGACGGCTTCACCCAGTGGCTTTTCATTCTCGAAAGTTGAACAGCGCGGAAAGCAATTATGAAATACATGACAAGGAGTTACTCGCAATAATGGAAGCGTTCAGGGAATGCAAAAGGTATCTCGGGGGTGAAGCAGAACCCATGACGGTATATACCCACCACCAATATCTACACCATTCCTGACCAACAAAGTGTGGTACCAACGACAAATTCGATTGGCGCAGGAGTTAACAAACTATAACTTCAAAATAGTCTTCCGACCTTGAAGCTGGGGCGGGAAACCCAACGCGTTAAGTAGACGGCCGGAGTACGGTCCTGAGGAGGGAGCTCGTCAGAGTGAACAGTCAATTGTGAAATCTGAACATTTTCAAATTTCCGTAATTCAGCAAAAGAGAAGCGCAGAGACAGCCCTCGTCCTAGAAAAAAGCGATTCCACAAGCCTCAGGATAATGACACTTTCAGAGAAGCCTATAATCCCGACGAAAGGATCACGATTCGCGGCCGGTCATGACATCTATGCCTTAACAGACGGGCTGGTACCAGTAAAAGGACAGACAATGCTGGAAACGGGTATTGCAATACGATTGCCGCAGGGAACCTACGGAAGGCTAGTCACAAGAAGTGGGATAGCTACCAAGATGGGCATAGCAGTGGGCGGTGGTGTAATAGATGCGGATTACCCCGGAGAAGACAAGGTCATACTTCGAAATCATGGCGAAATGGACTGCTTGTTTAAAGCAGGGGATCGGATAGCGCAACTTATCATTGAAAGAATTGCCGACGGCGACGCCATGGAAGTAGATGATGTAGGAATAACCGAGAGAGGAAACATGGGTTTCGGGTCAAGTGATCTAAGTCCTAAGCGATCTATCATGGGTAAAGAAGAAGGAGTCAGAATATGTTTTCTTCATGGAGGCATAGATGACAAGGAATTCTTTAGCGAAGCTCATATCGGCTATCACCCTCGGTTGATGAAAGAAAGGGAAAGGTTATCAAGCGCTCACGTCAATGCAGCCCTGACGCGGACGATGAACGATTCATTTCCAGACAAAATTAGAGTGGCTGGGAAAGGGGATTCAAGGTGGCCAGAACGTGGCCGTGAACTGGTCAGGTTAAGGGAGGTTGGAAAAAAGATGCGCGACGAATGGATAGAAAAGGACGGGTTGCTATTCTACAAAAATCGATTGTACTTCCCCGAGGACGATTCCCTGCAGACCGAGATAGCACAAGGCTGTCAGTACTCGTTGGTAGCCGAGCGCTTTGGACAGTAAAAAACGATTGAGATAGTAACAAGGGATTTCTACTGGAAAAGATAGGCAGATTGGATCAGAGACTATGTACGATCCTGCGACGAATGTCAACACAGTAAATCCCCACGGCATGCCAAGTATGGATTACTTCCACCTCTCAAAGTACCCTACGCCGCCAGGACCTCGATGTCGACGGACTTTATCACGCAGTTACCAGAATCTCAGGGTAAGACCCAGATAATCGTAGTTGTAGACCGGTTCACAAATATCCCTCATTTTATCGGCCTCCATGAAAATACGAGTGCAAAGGATGTTGCGGATCCCTTCCTTTGGGCAATCTGGAAGCCTCACGGATTACTAACCGAGATTATATCGGATATGGATGCGAAGTGTTCCTGTGAATTTTGGGAATCATTTTGCAAGGTGCTAGGAGTCAAACGACACATGTCAACGGCATAGCACCCTCAGAGTGACGGCCAAACGGAAAGAACGAACCAAGTGCTGGAAGGCTACTTACGGACATTTGTCAATTATGATCAGAACGAGGGGCACCAACTATTCCGGTTAGCTGAACACGCTTAAAATAACTTAGCAACCAACGCACACAAAATGACCCCCTTCTTCGGGAACTACGGCTTTCACTCAGAGACGGAATGGATGAAAGAAAGGGAAGCTCATAACCCCGGGGCGACAATGTATGCACACTGGATGCAGGACATACATCGACCAGCGAAACAAACTCTAGAGAAGACACGGGAATCGATGAAGAAATATTACGACCAAAAGCCACGGAACAACCCAGCATCAAGGTAGGCGACTTGGTAATGTTGAATGCGAAGAACATACGTACCAAAAGACCATCGAAGAAGGTGAGTCCACAACTATATGGCCCTTGAAAGGTTTTGGAAAGGAAAGGAAGGAGGGTATATAAATTGGAAATATCGCCGCGGTGGAAAATTCACCTCGTGTTTCACGTTTCGCTGTTAGAACCCTACAGAGCCTCGAACCGACCAAATCGCGAACAACCCCCACTAGATCCCGAAGACATTGATGGGGATTTAGAGTGGGAGGTAGAAAGAATCGTCAAAAGCGAGATCATTTGCTACACGGGAAGGGTTCGAAGAAGGAATAAACTGATGAAAGTGCTTCTGTATTGTGTCAAAGGGAAAGCCTGCACAGAGGATGAGAATACTGGGGAGCCACCTGAAGGTTTGAAAAACGTGCAGGAAGAGGTGGAAAGGTTTCATAGAGAAAATCCGGAAATGCCAGGCCCGCAAGTGGTTGAGTAACATAAGAAAGGTTTTCAATCGGTGGACCAGTAAACGGCGGTAGTTTTTACCCCTACTATGTGGAGCTTGAAATGGAAGATAAATTTTATAATAAAAGAGTAGTCGGGATGAACACTACGAAAAGGGGAGCTCGTGTTAGGGGCACGGACTCTCTGTAAGCATTTACAGGGCAGAGTTACCCTACCTTGACACGCACCAATTTCGAAGGAAAAAGATAAGACCCCCCTTCAGCCCCGGCGTTGGAACGGCTCATCATCACTGGCCACCGGGGTTGTGGCGTCCCAACACCAAAGCCCACTGTCAATGGAACACATCTTATCAGACCATATATGTCGCGGCCATCCATCTGACAGGGCCCTGTTCGGAGGGTATATGGGCGGAGACCTTCGGGCACCTTATGCAGGTGGAGGCAGGTGAATCGGATCGCGGCGTATAGAGTTACAGACACTTGAGGACAAACAGTTGGAAGAATGGGTCGAAGGTAACAGGCCATGTTGCACAAAAGATAGTCCCCTCGTACGGACAAAGACGTGTAGAGTATGAAGAAGGTAACTATTCCCAGTAAGTAGATCGGGGGCATCCACAAAGGACAGGTTGCTAAAAGATGGAGTCCGTGGGAAAAGGCCCATTGGTACGATCCCGAGGACAAGTCGTGCAATGCCGGAAGACCAGAATACAACATGCAGTTGCATATCGAATTCTCAACTGAACCAACAAAAGAAGATTTGCCATCTTCTGTCTAGTGAGTTAGACTACCCTTGGTTAGCATGGGGGCAAGATAGTTAGTAACAAGTGTTGTCAATGGATGAATGCATGAGTTGACACCAGACGTGGTCTCCACGCCATCAGGAATAAGAGAAGCGCAGACCGATAAGTTGGCCATGGGAGCAAAAGGTGTGGTAGAGAGTTTTCAGGGTCTACGACTGTTTGCACTCAGGTGAAGTTTGCAGAATAGTGAGCAAGATACTTAGTTAGTATAGAGTTAGCATGTATAGAGTTAGCATGTATACCGCGATTGCTCAGACGCAAAATATAAATATCCAAGCATCTTCGCTGCTATTAGACACAACAAGCACGGAGAAGACATCTTATCAATATAATAAGTTTTTATCTGATCGTTACAAATACTTTGACTATCTACCCCGAAGTATATTGGTATATCTAGCCTATAGTACTTGCCTCTTCTTGGCTAGTTCTCCGATATAACGCGATTCAGGTCCTGGCTGTCGGAATACCTCACGCCGAAGCTACCACCTAACAGACATACCGGGGATTCACGACACCGGGATTCAGAAACTAGGCCATCTGAGAAGCAGTGGGTTAGAGTCCTGAGGGGCATTGTTCAAAGGAGCCCTGAATTGGAAAACACATTAGGACTCCCAGATCAGAGGCTGTGGCGACCGGACCAGAATTCGGAAGTGTGGAGTGCACGACAATGGAGGAGCTTGGCCCCGGGCGTGGGCAGGACGGCACTGTGGACATATCCGGTTCCGATTCAGAACCCCCGGAAGATCACCATATTCATCGGGCCAAGTCCCACCCCCCTGAGCCTGAGACGTTAACTCGAGTATGGTCGACCTGTTAGGTGGTAGCTTCGGCGTGAGGTATTCCCACAGCTAGGACCTTAATCCTAGTTATATTGGAGAACTCATTAAGAAGACACGAGTAATGTAGGCTAGATATAATAATTCACTTCGGTATAGATAGTCGAAGTATTGGTAACGATATAAAAGTCTAGATAACTTATTATATTGATAAGATCTGTTCTCCGGGCTTGTTGTGTCTAATAGCAGCGAAGATGCTTCAATATTTATATTCCGCGTCTGAGCAATCGTGGTATACATGCTAACTCTATACTAATTAAGTATCTTGCCCGCAACTCTGCGAACTTCACCTGAGTGCGAACACTCGTAGACCCTGACAACTCTCTACCACACCTTTTACTCCCATGGTCAACTTAGCGGTCTGCGCATCTGTGATCCCTGATGGTGTAGAGACCAAGTCAGGTGTCAGCTCATCCGTTTATCCGTTGACAACAATGGTTACGAATTATCTTGCCCCCGTGCTCATCGAGGGTACTCTAACTCGCTGGACCGAAGATGGCTATTCTTTGTTGGTTGGTTCCATCGAGAATTCAATATGCGACTGCATGTCATATTCTGGTCTTCCGGCATTACACGACTGGTCCTCGGGATTGTACCTCTGGGTTTCTTCCCTTGGACTCCATCTTTTACCAACTTGTCCTCTGTGGATGCCCCCGATCCACTCACTTGGCATGGTTACCTCCTTCATACTCTACATGACTTTGTAGGTACGAGGGGACTAACTTTCGTGCGAAACGTCCCGTTACCTGCGACCCACCCTTCCGACTGTCTGTCTTCAAGTGTCTGTAACCTTATGCGCCGACATTCGATTCACCTGCCTCCACTTGCATAATGTGCCCGAACGTCACCCCTCATATACCCCGCAAACGGGATCCTGTCGGACCGATGGCTGCGATGTATACCGTGTTATAGGATGTGTTCCATTGATAGTAGTCTTTGGTGTTGGGACGCGACTACCCAGGCAGCTAGTGATGACGCGCCATCCCAACGCCAGGGCTGGAGGGGGCTGTTAGTTTTTTCCTTTGAAGTTCGTGCGTGTCAAGGCAGGGTAACTTTGCCCTGTAAATCTTTACGGGGAGTCCGTGCGCCTAACAGCTACGCTCGAGATTGCCGCCACCTCCCTCTTCGGCACGACACTGGAGAGGTTCTCCATAATCCACTGCTACCGTGTGTGGGGAAAGACCATTACAGAAAGAATAGTCGCACCCGCCCTGGCCCTCCCTCTCTCTCACTTCCCTACCCTAGTAGTAGGTGATTTCAACATCCACCACCCATCCGCCGACCCGCTCAGAAAACACAACTCCTCCGAACTCAAGGCTTCCTTCCAGTACTTCTCCAGGGCCGCCAAGCATGGATATACTCTTGTAAACACCCAGGCGATACACACCCGCTTCCCGCTTCATGGATCCTCCAGGTCCTCAGTTCTAGACCTCACATTCGCGTCCCATGCCCTGGGGCCTTTCTTCCAAGAATGGGCAAGTGACCTCCCCTCCACTGGGTCTGACCATGTCCCTATCGTGATAAGGATGGCGCACCCAATCACCTGCCCACCGCCGCCGGCCCCAAACTGGGTCAGGACGCACTTGCCTCGCCTTGAACCTGAGCTTAAAGACACCAAGATCCCCCCACCTCCGGCCCTCTCCACTAGGCATGCCTTCGAACAATGGTTTGATTCCCACCGAGGCACGCTGATCCAACTCCTCAAAACCCACACCCCCTCCTGCCGCCAGTCCATCAGGGCCAAACCGTGGTGGTCCCCGCTATTATCGACCCTTCGGAAAGAGTTCTATTCATCCTCTCGGATGGCCCGCGCCTCGAATGACCCACAAGACAGGGCAATAGCCAAGCTATCCACCAAGGATATTTCAAGTCAATTAAGGCTGCGAAGGCCCAACATTGGAAATGCTTCCTGGCGGACGCCACGCCACGCACCATATGGACCACGAAGAAGTTCGTTGTAGGAAGAGTCACTCCTAGGTTCCCTAACATCCCTGACGCTACCTCGCCGGAAGATGTCAACCAAGCCCTACTTCTTCACTTCTTTCCCCCGAAACCCCTCCCTATTGTTCTGTCCATCTTGAGACCCCACACAGGAGGCGACCCCCTCCTCCCTGGAGAAATACCGGCTGCCCTTCGAAAGTGCTTCTCCTCCTCCGCGCTGGGGCCAGACACGATTCCCTACTCCATTTGGAAGAGAGTCCACCTCACAGCCCCACGGCTACTCAAGGACCTCTTAGGACCCCTCCTGAAGTTTGGCTATCACCCGGTCTCGATGAAGAAGGCCAATGGTATAGTGCTGAGTTAACCTAGCAAACCCTCCTATGACTCACCTACCTTGTTCAGACTCATCGTCCTGGTACTGACTGTCTCCAAGATCCTTGAGAGTGTAGTCGCCTTCCGCCTTTCCCTGACTGCCAGGACGCTGAAGCTGGTTCATAGCAACCAGTGTGGCTCCCTTCCCGCCCTTTCGTCATTTGATGCAGCAATCTCCTTGGTAGACACAGTCAGGACCCTTCAACGCCTTGGGCTCAGATTCTCCACCCTTTTCCTGTACATTAAAGGCGGGTTTGATAACTTTAATGCCCCTATCCTGTGCTCATCCCTCAAAAAAGCACGTGTTCCCCACTACATGGTATCCTGGATTGGCTCTTTCCTCTCCCAGCGGACCTGTCGCCTGTTGTTCCAAGGATCCCCCAAAACCTTCTCTCCTGTCCAAGTAGGCACTCCACAAGGCTCCTCGATATCTCCCCTACTGTTCATCATATATGTGGCGTCTCTACACATTCAAATCCCAAAAGGCCTTTCCCTGTCATACCTTGATGACTTTGCACTATCGGCGGCGTCCACATGTGACAGGACAACATCAGAACACTACAAAGGCCGTTCGGGCGAGTAAGGGCCCGGGCAAGGGCTCGAGAGGTGGGCTTTAGTGTTCCCAAAATCGAACTCATTCATTGGAGGACCCCCCTTCAGAGGGACCCCCCTGGATCCCCAACCCCTCCCCCAATATGCCTGGATGGCCAGATATTCCCGCCTCTCCCCTGCGTCTGGTGGCTCGGGTACTGGTTCACACCCAACCTGGCATCGTCGGCACACCTTTCCAAGAGACTAGGACTGGCCCAAGGGGCCTTTGCTACTGTCAAAGGACTCTCACCGCCTGGCTCAGGCCTCTCCCCCCATCTTGCAGATCGCCTAGCGATATCCCTGCTCCTCCCCACCCCCCTGTATGGTGCCGACCTTATGGTCCCCAGGAGGGGAATGCTCACGAAGATGGACATCTACTGGCGCCAAGTCCAACGCTGGGTCTCGAACTGCTTCAGATCAACCCCAATACCTGTCCTAGCAGCAGAAGCCTGCATTCCTCCTCTGCTGGCCATTGTCCAGCACAAGCGACACATGGCTGGCCTCAGACTGATTTGCGCCACACCCACGGTCAACCCTGCAGCTGGCCGACCATGCCCGACCTTGCCCTCCCTACTCAAGTATAGGGCCCCAGACTTGCATAGGGGACTCTGCACCCGCCTCCATCCCAATGTAATGCCCCTCTCGTGGAAGACCAACCGCCCGCACTCAAAAGCCAGATCCCATCTCCCTGTGGACAAGCTTGCCAACCTGGCGCGCCCTTTACTTGGGACCCTGTCCTTTGCCCCCCTAGCAAGGGCTGACCTCCTCCCGGAGGCTCCCTGGCTCCCGCCGTACGACACTATGACGAATACGTACAGAGCCCTCAAAGGACGAACAAGACTCCTACTCCTCATCAGCAAAAAGCTATCCTGCGTCAGATGTGGTGGTGTTGCGTCCTGACTCTCATAGTGTGGACTCTGCCTCCTGGGCGTCCTGTGCGTCCTGTAGTCAGGCGCCACATCTGGTTGCGTCTAGTGCCTCTGGACACCCTGCTCAGTACCGGGTTCCGTCTGGACACATGCAACTAAGCAACCCTGCGTCCCATCCATCCAGACTTCAACCTCAACACCATCGCACATCCGGATTTACCACTACCCCTGAGCACCCTCCAAGCCTTCAAGTTCTCCGAGTCTGAGGCCCAGCCCTAGGGTGAGGCAGGGGTATTTCTTGGCACAGAAAATATAGTTAGTGCTGGCGCCAGGTGAGAAAGCCATAGTACCCTTAATCTTAGATTTACGCTAAAGACCCCGGGGCAGAGTCACACTGGCACTCAGAGTTCCATTTTCAGAAGATGAGTACTCTTTGAATGAGAGAAAATGCCAGCTCACTCCAGTCTGAAAGCGAGTGATAGCCATAACACTCTCTAGGGCCTGGTGGTTTCTTGGCACTAATCCTCAAACTAGACGCGACGCGACACATTCTTTTCTTCACAACACTCCGTGTCAACATCCACACTCCGGGGCCACAGCTGCAACACTCCACCACAGCCCCACAATTGATCCTGAATCCGATACATGGACATTCCTGGGCTCGATGCCAGCTATCCAGCGGTATAAGATTCATCCCCAGAGGGCTATTATTCATGAAGTTACAGGGTTGAATGGGGTGGGATACTGGCGATCCCAGAACTCGATGGCAGATTCCTCCACAACCACCTCTCCGATGCTGGATCTGATTGCAGGAGATTGTTGGGCTCGACGCCAGCTACGCAGCGGTATAAAGGACGTCTCTGTCGCATCAAAACCCATGAAATCGCTGACCCTTGTGGGGGTTGTCTTTATAGGTACCCTGGCGCTCCCAGAGCTCGATGTCAGATTCCTCCACGACCGCTGGGCCAATTCTCGATCTGACTGCAGGAGATTGTTGAGCTCGACGCCAGCTACGCAGCGGTATAAAGGACATCTCTGTCGCATCAAGGCCCATGAAATCGCTGACCCTTGTGGGAGTTGTCTTTATACGTACCCTGGCCATCCCAGAACTCGATGGCAGATTCCTCCACGACAACAGCTCCGATCCCGAATCTGATTGCGGGAGGTCGTTGGGCTCGATGCCAGCTACGCAATGGTATAAGGTACGTCCCTGTCACATAAAGACTCAGGAAATCGCTGTCTTCTGTGGCGGGTGGATCCAGTATCAAGCTGGCGATATTTTACTCAATGGCAGATATCTACACAGCCGTTGGACGGATTTTGATTACGTTTGCAGCAGGGTGTTGGGCTCGATGCCAGCTACGCAATGGTATAAGGTACGTCCCTGTCGCATCAAAACCCATGAACTCGCTGACCCTTGTGAGGGTTGTCTTTACATGTACCCTGGCAATCCCAGAACTCGATGGCAGATGCCTCCACAGCGACTGGGCCGATCCTGGACCTGATTGAGGGAGATTGTTGGGCTCGACGCCAGCAACGCAGCAGTATAAAGGACGTCTCTGTCACATCAAAACCCATGAAATCGCTGACCCTTGTGGGGGTTGTCTTTATAGGTACCCTGGCGCTCCCAGAGCTCGATGTCAGATTCCTCCACGACCGCTGGGCTGATTCTGGATCTGATTGCGGGTGATTGTTGGGCTCGATGCCAGCTCCACAATGATGTAAGGTCCATCCCTCCGCGACTTTTATTCATGAAGTTACAGGGCTGAATGGAGTGCTGGCGATCCCAGAACTCGATGACAGACTCCTCCACAACCACAGCTCCAATCCTGGATCTGATTGCGGGAGGTTGTTGGGCTGGAGGTCAGCTACGCAGCGGTATAAAGGACCTCTCTGTCACATCCAAGCTCATGAAATCGCTGACCCTTGTGGGGGTGGCTCGGGTGGGGGAAGCTGGGCTCCGGCTTTGCATGTTCATTAGCACAATAGAAGCCTTCTTGTAGTAAATTTAATAGTTTGACAAAATGAAATCTATTGTGACCCGGGTGACCAAGGTCAGAATGAAGTAAAGGGGGGACCCTTCCCTTATCTCAGGAAGATGTGGTCTGGCGTCAGATGGCGTCCTGAGTATTAGGCGCTGCGTCCGGTTTGTTCTGAGGATTAGGTGCTGCGTCTGGTGCGTCCTGAGGATTAGGTGCTGCGTCAGGTTGCGTCAGGTGCGTTGGGTGGGTAGGTGGTTGCGTCCTGATTCGCGATTTGCGTTCCAGCGTCAGGTGCGTCAGACACACAGAACGCACAGAACGCAGGGTAATATGTTTGCTGATGCTAGAAGAATGGAGGCGGCTGGCACCGCCCCCCCCATACTACACCTTCCCATTGACCCCCCACCCATTTATGGGACTGGGCAAGTTCATGGCCGGTCGTATCCACCAGCTGAGAGCCCAGAAGAGCTATCTCACCGCCCACCCCTCATGGTCAAGGGTTGATGAACCCAGACACTGCCCTAGATGCGGTGAAGTGGAAGAAACCTTCAGCCATGCCATACTCCGCTGCCAGTCAACATCCTACCACAGGGATCGCCTCCTCCAAGGCCTCTCTGATGTGGGCCCTGACTCCCCCCTCTTGTCCGATAAAGAACCTCTCCTAGCCCTGGCCACCTTCATACGGGCCACGGGCACCAACTACCCCCCCGACATGTTCCCCTCCCTCCCCCTTCGCTGGCCTCGATGGTCTTCCCCTCTTCCCCGCCCAGAATCCCGAAAGGGCTGCTTTCCTCGTCTCCTCCCCGCCCCGTTTAGGTTTTTCCCTGTGAGGTGTGTATTTTTCCGTACCTAAGTGAGCTGTTGTTATGATTTCTCATAATTATCCTGTTATTTGTTAGCCGTGAGTTGGCGATGTGTCGAGTACTTGACACGATTTGGAGATGGTTTTATAATTTTTGTTTGTTTTTTGGTTGATGGAGATTAAGGTTTTCTTTACACCATAGCTAGCGCTGCATGCGAGTTCTTGTACCTTAACAATGAATACATGATATAAAATAAAATAAAAAATAAAAAACCTGACCAAGAGATAGGATCTTTACGCAATCATCTAAGTATTACAACACTTGGATACTGGAGTACAGGCCAAGCCCTCTGACAGTGACCTTCCCGTGGTACAAGATATCCAACCTTATTTCTTTATTTCTTACACAAATCTTTATTGCTTGAACACAGGCTCCTATTCCTCAAGCCATTGGACTTTGTACCTTTCAGTCTTATAATGTTAAGACTTACCTCTCACGAGACTATGATGACAGTCAACAATATCGATACGCACTACGATTAGTCGTTCCCAGTTTAATGAAACACCGACGGGAATCTGTTTGTTACAATCACATCCGAAGACCTGACAGCCTTATATTGGCAGTGGGAAGGAGAGGACTTTGTTTACTACGAACACGAGGAGGAAATAGGTCAGGTCTTGTAAGTCGGGTAATATAGCAACGGAAGCCCCTCAAGCCCCGACTTTGAGATACTGGAAGTGTGGGGAGGAAACAAAAGATAAGTTTCCCAACAAGAAGTCGAAGAAATGGCTTCTGACCCCAAAGCGCCTGAGACCATGGAATGACAACAGGAATAAGGAGGGGACTAATTGTGCCAAGATGCAGCGCCTAGTGTAGAGACCGGCAGTACACAATTAGCCAGGTCGCACTCTGGTGGTGCCACACCCCGGTCTCCGGCCCTCTCCATAGGCTTCTTAGTGAAGCAACAAAGCAGACAGCCGCGAGGCTCGAAATGTCCTGCTCCTCCTTTCAATCCCATCATGACAAGCTGGATCGAACGTTTAGGCTGAATTCTAGGACGGTTCGACCCACATCTCACACAAAGCAGAGATGCTCGACGTCTGTCCCTCAGCTCCCTACCCACCGCAGTATTCCTTATGGCCCAGGAACTGCTAAAAGTCAAATCACAGTTGAAATCTGCTGCCCAAATTGTCGGCCGGGAACTCAACTGAATAGACGATCAAGTACAGATTCTAGACCTAGAATGCCAGAAGGTTCAGGAAGGCTTTGCTTCCCAAGTCGCAGAGAGGCTGGGAGAAACCGATGAGAGACAAGTGAGGCACGCGGCTGTCACATCCCAGCTCCACCAGACAGTGCAAGGGATGGAGGCTCTGTCTATGCACCAGGACCGAGTTCTAGAACAAGAAATCTTCCAGTTGAAGGAGCAACACGAGCGGGATTTGGACACTCATGAGTTAAGCATTAATCTCATGAAGTAAGAGATGCTACAGGACCAAGAAATGCAGCAGGCACGAGATGGTGAGATCTCTGAGCTAAAAGCAATGGTGCGGTCCTTGATGAGCCAGGTCAAAGGCAAGGGGTCAGACCCGCCTCCTGAAGCTTCAGGAGGAGGAGGCGGAAACCCACCGCCACCACCATGACGAAGGGCGGCAGGGGCTCCAGGCGGAGAAGGAGACCCTGATGATGAAGGAGAAGGATTTGGAAGGAAGCCAGATGAGAGCAGGAGAGGAAGATGGGACAAGAGACTGGCGCCCCAGCAAGAAGATGACTATGATGCTGAGGACGAGGAACAGTTCAACATGTTTTCCTGAGTCATGGCCAAAGCCATGGGATGACAAACGAGTGTTCCGGCAGAACCTCCTGCCCTGTTCCAACAGGAAAAACACCAAGATATACTCATGTAGCTAGTGATATGTGCGGAGTATTTTGGCCGAAACAGTTGGCAGTGGGAGGACGAGGCACAACAAATGCGATACGCCATAAGCCAAGTGGATGGGAAAGAAGTCGCACCGTTTGCGTTAACCTACCGACAACAGATGAGCAGAGAATTACGTTACACGAAGCAAGCGGGTTATGAGTACTGGCACGTCTTGGCATAACAAGCGCTGTGAAGTTTGGGCCACACCCATGAGGCCGAACAATTCCCAAGAGAAATCAGCTTTGTCAAATACAACGGTGAGATCGCTAAGTTCTTGCTGGAAATGAAGAATCTCAACATCTATGCAAGAGTCAGCTGGATAGCCTGGAGGGAAATGATTAAAGGCCAAATCCGCGAAGATGCATTACGAAGAGTCTCTTGACGAGAGTATGTCGATAATAGGGGATGGTTTGAAGCAGTCAGGACCATTACCTGTGCAGAGCAAGAGTTCAAAGTACGGAAAAGTCAGCGAGGGGGCGGTCCCTTCAGAGTGACAAGAGGCGAAAGAAGGAAGTCCAAGGATTCAAGGCCACCGGTAGCCACAAAGCGAGTAAAGAAGCAGTACTCGGCTAAAGAAACGGGGGACAATAAGGCTCGGAAGGCTGGGGAAAGGTAGGTGAAGAAAGAAGGGACGGTGGCAGCGGCGGGGGATGTTAAACTAGTGGTGTGGGCCGAAGCCCACAAGGGCATTGATCAAAAAGTTGTCGATCCAAAAGTTGTCGATAAACGAAAGAAAGACAACGAATGCAAGCGGTGAGGAATGAAAAACCATGGTAGGAAGTACTGTCGAAAGCCAGTACAAGTATCGGCTCTATACCGAGGCCCAGCGAAGCTCCAATGACTCGCCTCGTTGGCACCAAAGCGAGGACCTCTGGTAGCCACTCTGGCCGTTGATGGCCAGGGAGAGAGCTCGCGGCGAGCGGTACAAAGGCCCCAAGCATGGGGCTTGAAGGACGATCAAATTTTGTGAAAAAGTCGTCCTGGTACTGTTAGGCGCACGGACTCCACGTAAGGATTTACAGCGTAAAGTTACCCTACCTTGACGCAAGCGAACTTCGAAGGAAAAAGATAACAGCCCCCTCCAGCCCCGGCGTTGGGACGGCGCGTCATCACTGGCGTCCGAACACCAAAGACCACGATCAATAGAACACATCTCAGAACACCGTATGCATCGCGGCCGTCCGTCCAACCGGGTCCTGCTCGGAGGGTATATGAGGGGAGACCTCCGGGCACCTTATGCAAGTGGAGGCAGGTGAATCGGACGACGGAGCATGAGGTTACAGACACTTAAAGACAGACTTTCGGAAGTGTGGGTCGGAGGTAACGGGACGTTTCGCACGAAAGTTAGTCCCTTCGTACCTACAAAGTCCTGTAGAGTATGAAGGAGGTAACTATGCCCAGTAAGTGGATCGGGTGCATCCACAGAGGACAAGTTGGTAAAAGATCGAGTCCGAGGGAAGAAGCCCATAGGTACGATCCTTAGGGCAAGTCATGTAATGCCGGAAGACAAGAATACGACATGCAGTGGCATGTCGAATTCTCGACGGAACCAACCAACGAAGAATGGCCATCTTCGGTCCAGTGAGTTAGACTACCCTCGATGAGCACGGGGGTAGGATAACTCGTAACCATTGTTGTCAACGGATCAAACACATGAGCTGACACCTGACGTGGTCTCCCCACACTCAGGAATAACAGAAGCGCAGACAGATAAGTTGGCCATGGGAGCAAAAGGGGTAGTAGAGAGTTTTCAGGGTCTACGAGTGTTCGCACTCAGATGAAGTTCGCCGAGTTGCGGGCAAGGTACTTAGTTAGTATAGAGTTAGCATGTATACCGCGATTGCTCAGAGCGGAATATAAATATAAATGCATATTCGCAGCTAATAGACACAACAAGCACGGAGAAGAGATCTTATCAATATAAGAAGTTTTTATCTTATTGTTACACATACTTCGACAATCTATCGGGAAGTATACCATTATATCTAGCCTACATTTCTCGCGTCTTCTTAGCGAGTTCTCCGATATAAATCGATTCCGGTCCTACCTGTCGGAATACCTCACGCCGAAGCTACCACCTAACAGTATATTGATACTTTTTATCGTTACCGAGACGAATGTTTGGCACAGACACTCATACTCCGAAACCTAAAAATATAATAAGCAACCTTTGGAACCCAGACCATTGAGGACTATCGTGATAGATGAAGTCCTTACCCCTATACCCCAATTAGGGACACAAGAGCCCGACCACGAATCTAATTTCTGGTGGATAAACTCCGAAAATACCGTTACCCTGGAAGAGATAGCCGCCCTATCACAATACCAGGAGGGTAAAGAATTCACCTATCACACCCCCTCGGACAAATCAAACTCCATTTGGTACACTCAGTACCCAGACATCGACTTGCGCTCAACTCAGTGCTTTGAAATACGAGACGTGTGGGGAGGAAACAATAGATAAATTTCCCGTTAAAGAAGCCATAAGAGATGACCTCTAACCCAAAAGAACCTGAAGTCATGGAATGGCGACAGGAAGAAGGAGACGAGGGAGGTGATGAACTCTCCTCCATCCAGGCCCCTAGTGTGGAAACCACCGTTACCCGCCTAGTCCGGTCACATTCGGCCGACCGAACACCTTGCTCGCCTGTCGGATTAAGCTTCCTAGACAAATATGGGAAGGAACGACGACGAGGCCGTGGCCGAACGCCTGAACCCACCGAATCCCTCATGGCCATTAGAATCCGAAGAGTAGATCATATCCTCGGCCGATTCGACCCAAAACTTACTGTCACTCAAGATAGACAACATCTTGCATTCAGCTCCCTCTGGACGAATATCTTATTAGTGGCCCAAGAACTTGTAACCGTCAAAAATCAGTTGAAAGCCGGGGTCCAGATAGTCGGTCGAGAACTCACCCGAATAGATGAACAAGTACAACTTTTGGACTTGGAGTCTCAAAAGGTCCAGGAAAGCTTCGCAACCCACGTCGCGGAACGACTCGGGGAGCCAGACGAGCGACAAACCAGCCACGAGGCTGTCACCTCCCATCTCCACGAAGCCGTGCAAGGGACTGGCGAGCAGTCCATACACCGGGACCTACTCCTAGACCAGGAGATCGTTCGGATAAACAAGCAGCACAAATGGGAGCTGCTGACTCACGAGATAAGTATTAATCTTGTCAGAGACGAACTACGACACCACCAGGAGTCTCGAGAAGCCCAAGATGGTGAGATCGCGGTGCTTAAAGCTCTCGTGGAACAGTTGATGGGGCAGGTCAAGGGAAAGGGGAAGTTGTCAGATCCGACAAGAGAAGCTTCGGGGGCGGGTGGAGGAAGACAACCACCACCACCACGACACGGAGCGGCAGGAGCTTCAGGCAGAGGAGGGGGAGGAGACCCCGATGAAGAAGGGGAAGGATCTGGAAGAAAGCCAGATGAGAATAGAAAAGGAAGACGGGACGAGAGACCCACACTCGAGCTGACAGAAGACGACTACGACGTCGAGAACGATGAACAGTTTGACCAGTTCTCTCGAGTCATGGCCAACGCCTTGGGACAACGAACGAGAGTCCCAGCGGAACCCCCTGCCATGTTTGGGAACGAGAAACACCAAGATATCCGGATGTGGCTAAAGACATGCACACATTATTTTGGTGGAAACACTTGGCAGTGGGAGGACCAGGCACAACGTATCCAATACGCCATAAGCTGAATGGACGTGAAAGAAGTCGCACCGTTTGCTTTAACCTACCGACCACAAATGACCGGAGAAATAGGTTACACGAGACAAGCCGGATACCAGTTCTGGCATGTCTTTGCAGGAGAAGCCCTGCGACGCTTGAGTCCGACCCATGAAGCGGAACAATCCCTAAGGGAAATGGGATCGGTCAAATATCGCCGTGATGTCACCAAATTCTTGATGGAAATGGAAAATCTCAACATCGATGCAAGAGTCAGCGGGACAGGCTGGAGAACAATGATTGAAGACGAACTTCCCGTAGAAGCATTGCGACGGCTCTCACATAGAGAATATATCGACAATGGGGAATGGTTGGAAGCGGTCAGGACCGTAACCCAAGCGGAAGAAGATTTCAAGGAAAGAAAATATCTTCGAGGAGGAGGTCCTTCAGGCGCGAGACGAGGCGAGAAAAGAAAGTTGGAGGATTCGGAGCCAACCGTCACTGCCAAGCATGTAAAAAGGCAGTACAGGGCTAAAGGAAAGGCGGACTACCAGAAGAAAAAGGCTGGGGAGAGAAAGGCAAAAAAGGAAGGGTCGGTGGCACCGGCGGGTGAGGTTAACCACCAGGTGTAGGCAGAAGCCGACCAGGGCGTCGATCAAAAGGTTGTCGATAAATGGAAATCTGACAACCAATGCACAAGGTGCGGCATGAGGAACCACACCTGGAAATACTTTCGAAAGCTGATACAGGTATCGGCTACATACCAAGGGCAATCGAAGCCCAAAGGACAGTCCGCATTCGCACCGAAACGACGTCCCCAGGTAGCCACTGTGGCGGTTGATGGCCAGGGAGAAACCTCACGAGGGGCGGTTCAAAGGCCCCCAGCTTGGGCTTATGACGATGACGAAATGTTATGAAAGGTTATCAAGGTACCGACAACCACGGTGATCAGGTAGTGAGGTTGCCGCCTCGAATGGAAAGACCTGCGGCGTAGTCGGTGACGATATCCCACCTGAAGGCTAAAAAACAAAAGGATAGCGGTTGCCATTTTACGTCCAAAAATGGGTAGTCCGTGCTCACCACGGGAGCCATAAAAATTTACAAGTGAAGTACCCGGTCGACGAGACCAAAAGGGAAAGAGAAGACTACAATTCGTTGGAACGGAACTTGAGTTGCACGACACGCGAAGGAGGGTTGAAATCAAGGGCAACCTGACTTTCTCTCCGGGTAAAACAGCCTGGCAAATAGAAGCTGGGGGCGGCTCTATTGGGGACAAGGTACATGCCCCACGAATGGTGTCCCATGGTGTCTCGGGAGTGTGACCAAACTCGAAGGCGGAGGTACAGTGGATTCTTCACAGGGGACAGCCTCACATGAGGGCTAAGTCGACGATAAAGGGCTGCGCACCCTAGTCGCGAACTGGAGGGGTACTGTAGTGAACCCCCACTCGTGTAATATGGGAACTCCTCAGGAGAAGGTAAAGACCGCTAGTAGTGGGCTGCCCAATATTCAAAATTAGACACTTATTGAAAAAGGTTTGTCTGAGGAGGCTTTAGGAGCCGAAACTGCGCAAGCCGGGTAACAAACCCCCACGCTACCTGTAACCGCGACAATGAAAAGATTTCATCAAGAACCGAGCGAAAGCTCTAGACCCATTGAAAAGCCTAAGCATTATGCCTGCCATGAGGGAAAGGCATTTATTCAATTAAAAGGACGAAAACACGCGCTATGCCTACTCTTAGATTCCGGTTCAAATATCTTTCTCAGGAACCAAAACACCGCACGCCGACTTGAAATCGCGACTGCAGCTAGGGATTCACCGTTAAAAATCACAACCTTCGATGGCGAGACCGCGCGTACTGGAGGAATATTCTATACCCATCCTATTCGCATAGAAATCGGTGACAACGGCCACCGAAGCATGATATCTTGCGAAATTGCGAACGCAGGAAGATATGATGTAATCATACCCTTTGGGTGGTGGCATAACGAACACCCCCTCAAAAATATAGCAGACTCATGTAAATGGGCGTTTGAAGAAACAAGGTGCCACGCTCATATAGGAGATCGAGCGGTGGAGGATATGTTGCAATGGGATGAAACTGTTGCTTACGATGAGGAAGCACAGTATGTGGGACGGATAGAACGAGAGGAAGAAGGGGGTGTACAGTTGGAGGCGCTGCCAAAACCATATTGGCAGTATGAGGAGCTTTTTGAAGAGAAAAAAGCTAAAATGTTGGCGCCTCGAAGGACTTTCGATCAGGCCATCAACCTTAAACAAGGGGCCGAGCCCCCATAGGGTCCAATTTATCGAATGTCGGCACACCAGTTGAACAAGCTGGATAAGTACCTCATGAAAATGATGGCTGAGGGAAAAATAGCGGGCAGTGAATCCCCTTACGCCACTCCAATCCTCTTTGTCCAAAAACCAGAGGGAAGTCTGCGACCATGCGTAGACTATAGGAACCTCAACAAATTAACGATCCTGAATAAATACCCCCTACCACTCATCGACGAACTCCGTGCCCTCGTTGCTGGAGCAAAAGTATTCACAAAACTGGACCTAAAAGATGGATACCATCTTATTCGAATGAGGAAAGGCGATGAGCATAAAACAGCCTTTCGTACACGATACGGACAGTACGAATACAAAGTCATGCCTTTCGGGCTGGTGAACAACCCCGGGCCTTTTCCGACAGGGATGAACAAAATCCTAACGGAATTCTTGGACCACTGAGTAGTCGTCTATCCAGACGATATCCTGATATAGTTCGAAAATGTGGAGGACCACATGAACTTAGTCCAAAAAGTCCTTCACCGGCTCGAACAACATGACTTAGCAGTCTCGTTGAAGAAGTCGGTATTTCACCAGGAAGACGTCGAATTCCTGGGATACATTGTGAAAACCAGCGGCGTCACCATGACTGATAGAAAAGTGAAACGCGTTCAATACTGGGCACACCCGAGATTGGTTAAAGAAGTACAAATTTTCATTGGAGTCGCAAACTTTTACCGACAATTCATCCAAGATTTCTCAAAAGTATGCCAGCCAATAACCGAGATGTTCAAGGGCAACCCAAAGGATTTTCACTGGGGAAGCGAGCAGGAAGCGGGGTTTGCGGAGTTGAAAAAGAGATTTACCACGGCACCGATTTTATCGCATTTTTACCAAGGGAGAAAAACGGTGGTTGAGATATATGCAAGCGACTTTGCGCTTGGATGCGTACAATCTCAATACCAGGGGAGACGGCTTCACCCAGTGGCGTTCCATTCTGGAAAACTAAACAGCGCTGAAAGAAATTACAAGATACATGACAAAGAATTACTCGCAATAATGGAGGCGTTGAAAGAGTGGAAAAGATAGCTTTGGGGAGAAGAAGAGCCATTGACGGTCTATACCGACCACCAAAACCGGCAGTCCTTTTTAACCAAAAAAGTGTCGAACGAGCGGCAAATTCGATGGCCACAGGAGTTGACGAATTTACCTTCAAAATAGTCTATCGACCAGGCTGCAGGGGCGGGAAACCCGACACGTTAAGTAGACGGCCGGAGTACCGTCCTGAGGAGGGAGCTCGTCCTAGCGAATAGTCAATTTTGAAAAGCGAACATTTTCAAATTTCCATAGTTCATCAGAAGCGAAGCGCGGAGACCACTCTCACCCCAGAAAAACGCGAACCACCCAGCCTGCCAATAATGAAGCTTTCGAACAAGGGAATAATCCCAACGAAAGGCTCAAGGTTTGCGGTGGGTCATGACATCTGTGCGCTGATAAACGGACTGGTACCGGCAAAAGGACAGACAATGGTTGAAACGGGTATTGCGATAGGATTGCCGGAAGGAACCTAGCGAAGGCTAGCCGCGAAAGGTGGTATGGCTAGCAAGATGGGAATAGCAGTGGGAGGTGGTGTAATAGACTCGGATGCGGATTACACAGGAGAGGTCAAGGTCATACTTCGTAATCATGGCGAGGGAGAGTGCGTATTCCAGGCAGGAGATCGGATAGCGCAACTGATAATAGAAAAGGTTGCCACCGCCGAGGCCATGGTGGTAGACGATCTAGAGACAACCGAGCCAGGGAAATCGGGTTTTGGGTCAAGTGATCTAAACCCCAAGCGATCGATTACGGCTAAAGAAGAAGGAGTCAAAATATATTTCCTTCACGCAGATAGAGACAACAACGAATTCTTTAGCGCAGCAGATATAGGCTATCACCCTCAGTTGACGAAAGAAAGAGAAATGTTATCAAGCGCTCACGTCAATGCAGCCCTAACGCAAACAATGAACGATGCATTTCTAGACAAGATTAGGATGGCTGGGAAGGAGGACGAGAGGGGGCAGAAGCGAGGCCGTAAACTGGTTATGCTAAGAGAAGGCGGAAAGAAGATGCCGGACAAAGGGATAGAGAAGGACGGGTTACAATACTACAAAAATCGTTTCTACATCCCTGAAAATGAAGCCCTTCACACCGAGATAGCCCAAGGCTGTCACGACTCAATAGTAGCAGGGCACTTCGGACAGGAAAAAACGATTGAGATAGTAACAAGGGATTTCTACTGGAAAGGACTCACAGAATGGATCAGAGACTACGTACGATCCTCCGACGAATGTCAATACAGTAAGTCCCCACGGCATCCTAAGTACGGGTTACTTTGACCTTTAGAAGTACCTGATGCCGCCTGGTCCTCCTTATCGACGGACTTCATCACACAACTACAGGGATCGCAGGGTAAGACCCAGATCATGGTAGTAGTAGACCGGTTGACCAACATGGCTTATTTCATCGACCTCCACGAAAGTGCGACCGCAAAGGATGTTGCGGATACCTTCTTTCGGGAAGTCTGGAAACTTCACGGATTACCTACCGAAATCATATCGGACATGGACGCGAAGTTTTCCGGTGAATTCTGGGAATCATTGTGCAAAATGCTAGGAGTTAAAAGGCCGATGTCAACAGCCTATCACGCTCAGACAGACGGAAAAACTGAAAGAACCAAACAAGTGCTGGAAGGTTACCTACAGACATTTGTCAACTAAGTTCAGCACGACTTGTACCAACTATTGGCGTTAGCCTAACACGCCTCCAACAACTCAGCAACCAATGCACATAAAATGACCCCATTCTTCGCCAACTACGGTTTTCACCGACAAACGGAGTGGATGAAAGAAACAGAAGCTCATAACCCTGGAGCGACTAGGTATGCTCACTGGATGCAAGACATACATGAACAGGCGAAACAAACCTTAGAGAATACACGGGAATCGATGAAGATATATTATAAGCGAAAAGCGATGTAACACCCCAGCATCGAGGTGGGAGAGTTGGTGATGTTGAATGGGAAGAACATATGTACCAAACGAGCATGGAAGCAGCGGAGTCCTAAGATGTATCGCCCGTTAAAGGTCTTGGGGAAACAAGGAAGTCGGGCATACAAGATTGAAATATCGCCAAGGTGGAAAATTCATCCGGTGTTTCACGTTTCGCTGTTAGAACCCTACCGAGCCTCGAACCGACGAAATCTCGAAACACCACACCGGGACCCCGAAGAGATCGAGGAGGATTTAGAGTAGGAGGTAGAAAGCATTGTCAAGAGTGAGATCATTTCCTACACGCGAAAGGTTCGAGGAAGGAATAAATCGATCAAAGAGTTTCCGTATTTTGTAAAATGGAAAGGCTCCGCGGAGGAAGAAAATACTTGGGTGCCACCCAAAGGTATGCAGAAAGGGGAGGAAGAGGTGGAAAGGTTAAATAGAGAAAACCCGGAGAGGCCGGGCCCGAGAGAAGTCGAGTAACATAAGAAAGGTTTTCCATCAGTGGACAAGTAAATGCTGGTGGTTTTTACCCCTACTATGTGGAGCTCGAAAAGGATGATAGATTGTATAATAGACAGAGTATTCAGGATGAACACTTCGAAGAGGGGAGCTCGTGTTAGGCACACGGACTCCCCGTAAGGATTTACAGGGTAAAGTTACGCTACCTTGAGGCACACGAACTTCGAAAGAAAAAGATAACACCACCCTCCAGCCCCGGAGTTGGCACGGCGCGTCATCACGGGCCGCCGGGGTAGTTGGGTCCCAACACCAAAGACCACTAGCAATGGAAGACATCTCACAACACCGTATACATCGCAGCCGTCCAGCGTACCAGATCGTGTTCGCAGGGTATATGAGGGGAGACCTTAGGGCACCTTACACAAGTGCAAGCAGGTGAATCAGACGACGGCGCATAAGGTTACAGACACTTGAAGACACACTGTCGGAAGAGTAGGTCGGAGGTAACGGGACCCTTTGCACGAAAGTTAGTCCCCTGTTACCTCCAAAGTCGTGTAGAGTATGAAGGAGGTAACTATGGCCAGTAAGTGGATCGGGGGCATCCACGGAGGACAAGTTGGTAAAAGATGGAGTCCGAGGGAAGAAGCCCATAGGTACGATCCCGAGGACAAGACGTGTAATGCCGGAAGACCAGAATACGACATGCAGTCGCAGGTCGAATTCTCTACAGAACCAACCAACGAACAATGGCCATCTCCGGTCCAGAGAGTTAGACTACCCGCGATGAGCACGGGGGCAAGATAACTCCTAACCATTGTTGGCAACGGATCAAACGGATGTGCGGACACCTGACGTGTCGTAGGTGGTAGCTTCCGCGTGAGGTATTCAGACAGCTAGGACCTTAATCGTGATTATATGGGAGCACTCGTTAAGAACACGCGAGTAATGTAGGCTCGATATACTGATTCACTTCAGCATAGATCGTCGAAGTATTGGTAACGATATAAAAGTGTAGATAACTTATTATATTGATAAGATCTCTTCTCCGTACTTGTTCTTTTTAATAGCAGCGACAATGGTTCGATATTTATATTCCGCGTCTGAGCAATCACGGTATACATGCTAACTCTATAGTAACTAAGTACCTTGCCCGCAACTCTGCAAACTTCACCTGAGTGCGAACACTCGGTGCCCCTGAAAACTCTCTCCCACACCTCTTGCACCCATAGGCAACTGATCGGTCTGCGCTGCAATTATTCCTGATGGTGTGGAGACCACGTCCGGTGTCAGCTCATCCGTTTATCCGTTGACACCAATGGTTACGAATTATCTTGCCCTCGTGCTCGTCGAAGGTTGTATAACTCGCGGGACAGAAGATGGCCATTCTTCTTTGGTTGGTTCTGTCCAGAATTCGGTATACAACTGCATCTCGTATTCTGGTCTTCCGGCCTTACACGACTTGTCATCGGGATCGTCCCTATAGGCATTTTCCCTCGGACTCCATCTTTTACCAAATTGTCCTCTGTGGATGCACCCGATCCACTTACTGGGCATAGTTACCTCCTTCATACTCTACACGACTTTGGAGGTACCAGGGGACTAACTTTCGTGCGAAGCGTCCTGTTACCTCCGACCCACTCTTCCGACAGTGTGTCTTCAACTGTCTGTAACCTTATACGCCGTTGTCCGATTCACCTGCCTCCACCCGCATAAGGTGCCCAGGGGTCTCCCCTCATCTATCCTGCGAACAGGATCCGGGCGGACCGACGGCCGCGAGGTATATCGTGTTATAAGATGTGTTCTATTCATTGTGGTCTTTGGTGTTGGGACCCAACTCCCCAGGCCGCTAGTGATGAAGCGCCGTCCCAACTCCGGGGCTGGAGGGTGGTGTTATCTTTTTCATTCGAAGTTCGTGTGCGTCAAGGTAGGGTAACCTTACCCTGTAAATCCTTACGGGGAGTCCGTGCGCCTAACACGAGCTCCCCTCTTCAAAGTGTTCGTCCCGAATACTCTATGTATATTATACAATTTATCTTCCATCTCGAGCTCCACATAGTAGGGGTAAAAACCACCGGCGTTTACTTGTACACCGATGGAAAACCTTTCTTATGTTACTCGACCTCCCTCGGGCCCCGCAGCTCCGGGTTCTCTCTATGAAACATTTCCATCTCTTCCTGAGCGTTCCCCATACCCTCGGGGGGTTCCCACGTATTTTCATCCTCCGCGCAGCCTTTCCATTTCACAAAATCCCGACGGTCTTTCATCCGTTTATTCCTTCCTCGAACCTTTCGCGTGTTGGAAATGATCTCACTCTTGACGATCCTTTCTACCTCCCACTCTAAATCTCCCTTGATCTCTGCGGGGTCTCGTGGGGGTTGTTCGCGATTTGGTCGGTTCGACCGTCGGTAGGGTTCCAACAGCGAAACGTGAAACACGAGATGATTTTTCCACCTAGGCGATATTTCTAGCTTGTATGCCCGACTTCCTTTTCTTTCTAATACTTTGAAGGGGCCATACAGCTTTGGACTCAACTTCTTCGATGGTGTTTTGGTACGTATCTTTTTTGCATTCAACATTACCAAGTCGCCAACTTCGATGTTGGGTTGTGCTGTCTCTTTCCGGTCATAATATTTCTTCATCGATTCCCATTTATTCTCTAGGGTTTGTTTCGCCTGTTCATGTATGTCCTGCATCTAGTGAGCATACATTGTCGCCCCAGGGTTTTGAGCTTCTCTTTCTTTCATCCCCTCCGTTTGTGGGTGAAAACCGTAGTTGGCGAAGAAGGGGGTAATCTTGTGCGCGTTGGTAGCCGAGTTGTTGTAGGCGTGTTCTGCTAACGGCAATAGTTGGTACCAGTCGTTCTGATCGTAGTTGACAAATGTTCGTAAGTAACCTTCCAGCACTTGGTTGGTTCTTTCCGTTTGTCAGTCAGTGTGAGGGTAGTACGCCGTTGATATGCCCCTTTTAACTCCCCGCATTGTGCACAATGATTCCCAAAATTCGCCTGAAAACTTGCTATCCATGCCGGATATGATGTCAGTCGGCAGTCTATGAAGTTTCCAAACTTCCCGACAGAAGGTGTCTGCGACATCTTTTGCAGTGGCACTTTCGTGGAGGCCCACAAAGTGGGCCATTTTGGTGAACCCGTCAACTACCACCATGATCTGGATCTTACCCTGCGATTCCGCTAGTTGGGTGATGAAGTCCTTCGATATGCAGGACCAGGCTGCATAAGGTACTTCTAAGGGTTGATGTAATCCGTACTTAGCATGCCGTGGGGATTTACTGTGTTGACATTCGTCGCAGGATCGTACATAGTCTCTAATCCAATCGGCGAGCCTTTTCCAGTAGAAATCCCTTGTTACTATCTCAATTGTCTTTTCCTGTCCGAAGTGCCCTGCTACTAGGGAGTCGTGACAGCCTTGAGCTATCTCGGTCTGGAGCGCTTCGTTTTCTGGAATGTATAACCGATTTTTGTAGTATAGTAACTGGTCCTTTTCTATCCATTCGTGCGGCATCCTTTTTCGACTTTCTCTTAACTTAACCAGTGCACGGCCTCGGTCCTGCCACTTCTCATCCTCCTTCCAGCCACTCTAATTTTCTCCAGAAATGAATCGTTCATTGTTCGCGTCAGCGCTGCATTGACGTGAGCGCTTGATAACATTTTTCTTTCTTTCATTAACTGAGGGTGATAGTCGATATCCACTGCGCTAAAGAATTCGTTATTGTTTGTGTCTGCTTGAAGGAAACATATTTTGACTTCTTCCTCTTTAGCCGTGATGGATGGCTTGGGGTTCATGTCACTTGATCCGAACCCGATTGTTCCTCGCTCGGTAATTCCCAGATCGTCTACTTCCATGCCGTGGGCGTTGGCAACTTTCTCAATTATGAGTTGCGCTATTCGATCTCCTGCGTTAAATACGCAGTCCGCTTCACCATGATTTCGAAGTATGACCTTGACTTCTCCGGTGTAATCTGCATCTATTACACCACGGCCCACTGCTATTCCCATCTTGCTAGCCATGCCACTTCTGGCGGCTAGCCTTCTGTAGGTTCCTTGTGGCAATCCTATCGCAATACCCATCTCCACCATTGTCTGTCCTTTTGCTGGTACCAGGCCGTCTGTCAGGGCCGAAATGTCATGACCGGCTGCAAACGGTGATCCTTTCGTCCGGATTATAGCCTTGTCACCAAGCTTCATAATTCTGAGATTACCAGATTCGCGCGTTTCTAGGATGTGAGCCGTGTCCGCGATTCATTATTGATGAATTACGGAAATTTGAAAATGTTCCGATTTCAGAATTGACTGTTCACAGTGACGAGCTCCCTCCTCAGGAAGGTACTCCGGCCGTCTGCTCCATGCGTCGGGCTTCCCGCCTCGTCTTCCCGGTTGGTAGACTATTTTGATGTCATAGTTGGTCAACTCCTGTGCCGATCGGATTTGTCGGTGGTTCCAGACCTTTTTGGTTAAGAGGGACTGCAGATTTTGGTGGTCGGTGTATACCGTCACGGACTCTTCTTCCCCCCTGAGGTATCTTCTCCATTCTTTGAAAGCTTCCATTATTGCAAGTAATTCCTTGTCATGTATCTGGTAATTTCTTTCCGCGCTGATCAACTTTCGAGAATGGAAAGCTACTGGGTGAAGCCTTCTGCCTTGGTATTGAGACTATACACATCCAAGCGCAAAGTCACTTGCGTCCGTCTCAACCACCGTTTTCCTTCCTGGGTAACAATGCGATAGAATTCGTGCTGTCGTAAACCTCCTTTTTAACTCCTCAAACGCCTCTTCCTGTTCTCTTCCCCAGTGAAAATCCTTTGGGTTTCCAATTTAACGTTTCGGTTATTGGCTTGCAAACTTTTGAAAAATCCTTGATGAATCGACGATAAAAATTCGCGAATCAAATGAAGATCTGAACATCTTTAACCGACCTTGGGTGTGCCCAATTTTGAAGGCTTTTCACTTTTCTATCACTCATGGTGACTCCGCTTGTCTTGACAATATATCCTAGGAATTCAACTTCCTCTTGGTGGAACACCGACTTTTTTAACGAAACTGCTAGGTCGTGTTGTTCGAGCCGGTCAAGGACTTTTTGGACGAGTTTGATATGGTCGTCCATATTCTCAGAGTATATTAGGATGTCGTCTAGGTAAACAACTACTCTGTGGTCCAAGAATTCACTCAGGATGTTGTTCATCTTAGTCCAAAAGGTTGCGGGTGCGTTTACGAGCCTGAAAGGCATGACCTTGTATTCGTACTATCCGTATTATGTACGAAAAGCAGTCTTGTGTTCGTCGCCTTTCCTCATTCGAATAAGATGATATCCATCTTTTAGGTCGAGTTTTGTGAACACTTTTGCTGCCGCAACGCGGTCTCGGAGTTCATCCATCAGTGGTAGGGGATATTTATTCACGTTCGTCAATTTCTTGAGGTTCCTATAATCTACGCACAGCCATAGACTTCCATCTGGTTTCGGAACGAAAATGATTGGAGCGCCGTAAGGGGATTCGCTGTCGGCTATTTTTCCCTCAGACATCGTTTTCTTGAGGTACTTATCCGGCTCGTTCAACTCATGTGCCGACATTGGGTAAATCGGCCCCCTCTTTAAGGTTGATGGCGTGATCGAAAGTCCTTCGTGGCACCAACATTTTTGCTTTTTTCTCTTCAAAAAGCTCCTTATACTGCCAATACGGTTTTGGCAGCGTTTCCAACTGTACTCCGCGTTGTTCCTCTCGTTCTATCCGTCCCACATACTGTGCTTCCTCATCGCAAGCCACAGTTTCATCCCATTCAAACATATCTGCCACCGCCTCATTTTCTATATGAGCATGGCATTTTTCTTCTTCAAAGGCCCATTTACGTGGGTCCGCAATATTTTTAAGGGGGTGCTCATCATGCCACCACCCAAAGGGTATGATTAAGTCATACCTTCCTGAATTGGCGATTTCGCAGGATATCATACTTCGGTGGCCATTGGCTCCAATTTCCAGGAGAAGAGGATGGGTATACAATATTGCTCCGGTAGGCGTAGTTTCGCCATCGAAGGTGGTAATTTTTAACGGTGAATCCCTAGTTTCGGTCTGGATTTCAAACCGTCGTGCGGTATCCTGGTTCATGAGAAAGATGTTTGAACCAGAATCGAGGAGGACGTTTATCCGGTGTTTTCGTCCTTTGATTTCCATAAATACCTTCCCCTCAGGGCAGGCGTAATGCTTTGGTCTTTTAATCGGTCTAGAGCTTTCGCTCCATTCATGATGAAATCTTTTCATCGTCGCGGTTACAAATAGTGTGGGGGTTTGTTACCGCGCCGGCGCAGTTTCAGCTCTTAAAGCCTCCTCAGACAAACTTTTACAATAAGTGTCTAGTATTTTGATATCGGGCAGCCCACTACTAGCGGTCTTTACCTCCTGCCGAGGAGTTCCCATATCACAGGAGTGGTGGTTCACTAGAGTACCTCTCGAGTTCGCCACTAGGATGCCCGGTCCTTTATCGTCGACTTAGCCCTCATCTTAGACTGTCCCCTGCGACGAGTCCACCGTACCTCCGCCTTCAAGTTTGGTCTCACGCCCGAGACCCCCTCGGACACCATTCGTCGGGCATGAACCTTGTGCCCAATAGAGGCGCCCCCTGCTTCTATTTGCCCAGATATTTTACTCGGAGAGACAGTCAGGTTGCCCTGGATTTCGACCCTACTGATGCGTGTCGTCCAACTCAAGTTCCGTTCCGACGAATGGTAATCTTCTTTTTCCCTTTTTACTCACGTCGTCCGCTTTCTTCTCTTGTAGGTTTTTGTGGCTCCCGTGGTGAGCACGGACTACCCAATTTTGGACGTAAATTGGCAACCGCCATCCTTTGGTCTTTTGCCTTCCAGGGGGATATCGTCACCGACTACACCGCAGGTTTTGCGATTCGAGGCGGCAACCTGACTACCCGATCACCGTGGTTGTCGGTACCTGGATGACTTTTTACACGATGTCGTCATCTTCAAAAGCCCAAGCTGGGGGCCTCTGCACCGCGCGTGGTGAGCATTCTCCCTGGCCATCAACAGCCACAGTGGCTACCTGGGGGCGTCGTTTTGGCGGGAATGCAGACTGCCGTTTGGGCTTTGGTTGCCCTTGATATATAGCCGATACTTGTATCGGTTTTCGACACTATTTCCCAGGATGGTTTCTCATTCCGCATGGCGTGCATTCGTCGTCGGATTTCGGCTTATCGACAACCTTCTGATCGACGCCCTGGTGGGCTTCTGCCGACACCTTGAGTTTGACCTCCCCCGCTGGTGCCACCAACCCTTCCTTTTTCACCTTTCTCTCCCCCGCCTTGCTCTTCTGGTAGTCCGCCTTATCCTTAGGTGTGTACTGCCTTTTTACACGCCATGGGGGGACCGTTGGCTTCGAATCCTCGAACTTTCTTTTCTCGCCTTGTGTCGCCCCAGAGGGACCGCCTCCTCGAAGATCTTTTGTTTCCTTGAAATGTTCTTCCGCTCAGGTTACGGTCCTGACTGCTTCCAACCATTCCCCATCGTCGACATATTCTCTATGTGAGAGCCATCGCAATGGTTCTACGGGAAGTTCGTCTTCAATCATTTTTCTCCAGGCTATCCCGGTGACTCTTGCATGGATGCTGAGCTTTTCCATTTCCATCAAGAATTTGCCAACATCACCGCGATATTTGACCAATCCCATTTCTCTTAGTGATTTTTCCGCTTCATGGGTGGGTCCGAAGCGTCGCAGGCCTTGTTCTGCAAAGACGTGCCAGAACTGGTTTCCTTCTTGTCTCGTATAACCTATTTCTCCTGTCATTTGTCTTCGCTAGGTTAACGCAAACGGGGCGACTTCCTTTCTATCCATTCGGCTTATGGCGTATCAGATTCGTTGTGCCTCGTTTTCCCACTGCCAACTCTTTCGACCAAAATAATCCGTCCATGTTAATACCCACATACCTATATCTTGGTGTTTCTCATTTCTAAACATGGCAGGGGGTTCTGCTGGGATTCTTGTTCCTTGTCCCAAGGCGTTGGCCATGACTCGAGAGAACAGGTTAAACTGTTCATTGTTCTCGACGTGGTACTCCTCTTCCTCTGGCCCGGGTGCGGGTCTCTCGTCCCATCTTCCTCTTCTATTCTCATCTGGCTTCCTTCCAGATCCTTCTCCTTCATCATCGGGGTCTCCTCCCCCTCCTCCCCCTGGAGCTCCTGTCGCTCCGTGTCGTGGTGGTCGTGGTGGTCTTCCACCACCCGCCCCTGAAGCCTCTGGTGTCGGATCTGACACCTTGCCTTTTCTCTTCACCTGTCCCAGCAACTGTTCCACAAGGGCCTTAAGCACCGCGATCTCACCATCTTGGGATTCTCTAGACTCCTGTTGTCGTTGCAGCTCATTCCTTACGAGATTAATGCTCATCTCGTGATTTTCGAGCTCCCGTCTATGGTGTTCGTTTATTGGAGCAATCTCTTGGTCGAGGAGTATGTCCCGATGCATGGACTGTTCGCCAGTTCGTTGCACTGCTTCGTGGAGGTGAGAGGTGACAGCCTCATGTCTCGTCTGTCGCTCATCTGTCTCACCATGTCGTTCGGCGACTTGGGTTGCGAAGTTCTCGTGGACCTTCTGAGATTCCAAGTTCAAAAGCTGAACTTGTTCGTCTATTCGGGTAAGTTCTCGACCCACTATCTGGACCCCCGATTTCACCTTATTTTTTATGGTTACCAGTTCTTGGGCCATTAATAAGATATTGGCCGGGAGGGAGCTGAATGCAAGATGGTGCCTATCTTGACTGACGGTGAGCTTTGCGTCAAATGAGCCGAGGATCAGATCAAATCTTCGGATCCAAACGGCCATGAGGGATTCGCGGGGTTCAGACGTTCTGGGACCTCCTGGTCGTCGCCCCTTCCCGTATTTGTCTAGGAAGCCTAATCCGACAGGAGAGCGAGGTCTTCGGTCTGCCGAATGTGTTCGGGCTAGGTGGGTGACGGTGGTTTCCACACTTGGGGCTTGGACGGAGGAGAGTTCATCCCCCGCGTCTGCTGCTTCTCCTTCTTGCCATTCGATGGCCACAGGCGCTTTGGGGTCAGAAGCCATCTCTGTGGTTTCTATAAGAAAAACTTATCTTTTGTTTCCTCCCCAGACTACCGGTATCTCAAAACCCTGACTTGAGCGTTGATCGCTTTCTGGGTACGGGGTGTACCAAGAGGAGTTTGTCTTCTCCGTGGGTGTCTTGTGGATAAAGTTGCTGCCGTACTGGTATTGGTATAGTGCAGCTATTTCTTCGAGGGTAATGGTATTTTCTGGATTTGTCCACCAGAAATAAGATTCGTTGTAGGGCTCTTGAGTCCCTAACTCGGGTATAGGGGTGAGGACTTCGTCTATTAAGATACTCCTCAATGGTCTTGGTTCGCAAGGTTTTTTGGGCTTGCGAGTATGAGTGTCTGTGCCAAACATTCGTCTCGGTAATGATGAGAACTATCAATATACTGTTAGGTGGTAGCTTCGGCGTGGGGTATTCCGACAGCTAGGACCTTAATCGTGATTATATCGGAGAACTCGTTAAGAAGACACGAGTAATGTAGGCTAGATATAATGATTCACTTCGACATAGATCGTCGAAGTATTTGTAACGATATAAAAGTGTAGATAACTTATTATATTGATAAGATCTCTTCTCGGTACTTGTTCTTTTTAATAGCATCGAAGATGGTTCGATATTTATATTCCGCGTCTGAGCAATCACGGTATACATGCTAACCCTATAGTAACTAAGTACCTTGCCCGCAACCCCGCAAACCTCACCTGAGTGCGAACACTCGTAGACCCTGAAAACTCTCTCCCACACCTCTTGCTCCCATAGCCAACTTATCGGTCTGCGCTGCCATTATTCCTGATATTGTGGAAACCACGTCAGGTGTCAGCTCATCCGTTTATCCGTTGACACCAATGGGTACGAATTATCTTGCCCTCGTGCTCGTCGAAGGTTGTCTAACTCGCTGGACAGAAGATGGCCATTCTTCCTTGGTTGGTTCCGTCGAGAATTCGGTATACAACTGCATCTCGTATTCTGGTCTTCCGGCATTACACGACTTGTCCTCGGGCTCGTATCTATAGGCATTTTCCCTCGGACTCCATCTTTTACCAACTTGTCCTCTGTGGATGCACCCGATCCACTTACTGGGCATAGTTACCTCCTTCATACTCTACACGACTTTGTAGATACGAGGGGACTAACTTTCGTGCAAAACGTCCCGTTACCTTCGACCCACTCTTCCCACACCCGGTCTTCAAGTGTCTGTAACCTTATGTGCCGTGGTCCGATACACCTGCCTCCACTTGCATCAGGTGCCCGAATTCTTTTTTTCTCTTTTTTTTTCTTTTTTCAATTTTATTTTAAAGTCAAGTATTCGTTGTTAAGGTACAAGAAACTACATGGAGCGCTAGCTATAGCAGAAACAAAACCATGAAACAATCCAACGGCCCGCTTCACCTCGTCATGGGACAAACAAATACCCCCCACCCGTAGGAAAGAAATCAAACATGAAGACCAAAACCGTACCCCCAAGACCCTATGGTATGGGCCTAACAGCACACCAGCCACCAGCCAAAACTAATGGGGAGGAGAGCATAGGAAAGCCAAACACGAAGAAAACAAACATAAAGATGTACAGGAGCAAAGAAACCCTTCAGCAGGCTCACCAAAACAAAAGAAAGGATTCTTACGGCACCAAGTGCCGACGGATCGGAAAGGATAAAACTACTGTTGCCTGTGGCCTAGGGGAATTCCCCGAACCTAACGGCTTAGGGGCAAGACGTGACACGGGCGGACTGCCCGGTAATCGGCGCGCACCAGACTTTAGGAACATCCAAGGAGATAGTGCAATACCATGGAATACCGTAACCAGCACGAGTTGCGACCGTAGAGTAAATCGCGTAGCGGGTGAAGAAGGCGAGGGGAGCCACCCGGCGAGGAGAGCCACTCAGCAGAGGCGGTGCCAGCCACAGCGGATAGATCAAGGGCCGACCGGACGAAATTACCGCTTCTCTCGCGTGGTCCCTTGTTACAGGAGAGAGAGCGTCACTACCGGAAAGGATCCCGGACGAAAGGAAAACCCGAGGAGAAAAGAAAAGAAGGGGGCAGTAAGGTGCCAGCTATGTGTAGCAGTACGGTGCAAGCGGATCTCACGCGTGGGAAGCGGGAGAGGGAAGGCTCGCCAGTAACCAAGAAGTACGAACACGGAGGACGGAGACGAGGTCACGATTTTTCAAATGCCGACCGTACCGACCGAGCAACTCAGAAGAGAGTGCAATACCAGAGAGCAGGGCCACCAGGGCAACTACTTCACCGATAGCCCGAAGCTAGCGACTGTGTGTTGACGATGGAAAGAGGGTTGCCGACAGTGCAAATCGCTAAGCGAGGCGCGTCGCGAAGTGCGGAGTAAGGGGGAGAAACATCAACGCAAGCCTGCTTAAACGAAGACAGAACCGAGAACCCCGTGGGAGGGGAGGCCAGAGACCCCAGAGAGAGGAAGGGAAAGACGGGTGCGTGGCACTCCTAGGCAGAAGCCATCAAGGGAGCCCAGAGGCGAAGGACACTCTCACGATGATTTCCCATTGTGTTGAGATTTCAATCGCTGGAGGTGGAGCGGACGAGAAAGATGAATGAGGTGCCCGAATGTCTCCCCTCATATATCCCTCGAACAGGATCCGGTCGGACGGACGGCCGCGACGTATACGGTGTTATAAGATGTGTTCCATTGATAGTGGTCTTTGGTGTTGGGACGCAACTACCCAGGCGGCCAGTGATGACGCGCCGTCCCAACGCCTGGGCTGGAGGGGGGTGTTATCTTTTGCCTTCCAAGTTCGTGTGCGTCAAGGTAGGGTAACGTTACCCCGTAAATCCTTACGGGGAGTCCGTGCGCCTAACACCGTGGTCTCCCCACCCTCAGGAATAACAGAAGCGCAGACCGATAAGTTGGCCAGGGCAGCAAAAGGCGTGGTAGAGAGTTTTCAGGGTCTACGAGTGTTCGCACTCAGATGAAGTTCGCAGAGTTGCGGGCAAGGTACTTAGTTACTATAGAGTTAGAATGTATACCGCGATTGCTCAGACGCGGAATGTAAATATCGAACCATCTTCGCTGCTATTAAAAAGAACCCGCACAGAGAAGAGATCTTATCAATATAATAAGTTTTTATCTCATCGTTACACATACTTCGACAATCTATCCCGAAGTATCCCATTATATCTAGCCTACATTGCTCGCGTCTTCTTAGCGAGTTCTCCGATATCAATCCATTCTGGTCTTAGCTGTCTGAATACCTCACACCGAAGCTACCACCTAACTGTAGTTGTCCACCTACAGGGACCTTGACTTGTGCCGCAGCGACGTGTGGAACAGAGCCACTCTGGGGACCAGGGCCTGGTTGTCTGGCAACAGGGACGTTCACCTGTGCAGCAGGGACATTTGGAACAGCCGGACCTGGGGGAGCCTGTTCCAGTTGTCCGCCAGCACCGACCTTTGGACCACCCTAACCCGCAGGAGCCTGTCTTCGTTGTCCGGCAGCCGGGATGCTGGCTTGTACAGCCGGTACATTTGGACCAGCCCCAACTGGAGGAGCCAGACCGAGGTGTCCTGCAGCCGGGCCATTTGGACCAGCCATAACAAGGGGGGCCTATTGGCGTTGTCCGGCACCAGGTACGTTGACTGGTGCAGCAGGGACGTTTGGACCATGGGTACCCTGGGCAGTCTCTCCGAGTTTTCCGCCTCCTGGGACATGGGCTTGGGGAGCATTTGGACGTTTCATATCATTGGCTGCCACTGCGTACACGATGAGATCGCAGGCATGACGCAAGGTCCTCAAGCCTGTGCATATGGGCGCAAAGTCGGCGTCTGGGCAATTTCTCCCCATTCGCCCTCCTGGTGCACAGCCCCTTACAATCATCTGATCATTAGCACAGTTCCGCCACTCTGTATACATTTTGTTTTGAGCCTGCATTTTTCTGAAGCCCAAGTTTAGCCTATTAGCACAATCCACACGCCCGCCTGGGTTGCTGTGATGCATGCTGATTGCCACTTGAAGAGAAGTAGGGCAAAGTTGATCTGTCTCTCCTGTCGCAAGGACTCCCGCATTTGGCATTAATACGTACTGCATGTTGATATTTTGCGCCATGTGCATTAAGGGTTTGATTATATTGATAGTTGATTTGGAGATCCAAGTCTTGTGAATATAGAGGATATTGTGCACGTTGTGCATGTCGGATTATCTGTGGTATGAACTTGCTGCTCTCGTGATCAACCCACATTATATATCCAACTCTCAGATATTCCAAATGGTTTGAAAGAATCATGAATTGTTTGAATTGTTTTCAAGAATTAAGATGCATCATGAACTGACACCTCGGTCGTCCATTACTGTTTCACTAGTTTCCTGTCTATTGGAACGCAATATGATAACCCGCTGATACCACGTGACGTCGCGACACACCACCCTAAACCTGTTCCAGGGGTAGTGATAGATCAATGTGTGCAGCGCGACGCCTAGCATCTCCGAGTCATCGGCACCCGTTAACATCATGACGACGACAACATCACACTACTATCACCAACACTGGACTCCCGGAATCAGCGGCGCAGAATTCCATTATGCCTGTCAAATGTTCATTTTGTCACAAAAGGGACGATCGTGCATCTGCATACGAGACACACTTGCGAAGTGCGCATGCAAATCTCGATATCTTACTCGCATCCACTATACGGAATCCATTTGCACCTGCAGATGTCCTTAACCACTGGAGAACCTACCTATCGGACCCCAATGAACACTTCGAACACTCCAATTCCGAATCCCAATCAGATCCTGGCGGAGATACACCAGGTACGAACAGCGACGCACCTGATGATACGCTTACGCGGAAACCCGAAACAGAAGTACTCATGGACAACACCAACCCAGTCGCTGAGGAACAGGAGGATTATCTAGCCACCGGGAAGCCATTGGAGAGGTTACAGAGTATACTGAAGAACACAGGGATTTGTGCAAGAACCCACAGATACTGTTTGCCTATGCACAAGGTTTCAAACTTGCATCTGGGTTCATTGAGAGCAAAGTCTCAAACACACGGATCAACCATAACCTTTCGAATGGTATCAGAAACTCGACATCAGTCGGCTATAGCTCTAGGCATATGTTGGAGAATCTATTCCGACCCTTGGATCCTTATAGCCCGTATCTGCCAGGGTTTGAAGGACATGTTGAAGACAGTCAGAGACCATTACCCTTCTTATATTGGAACGTCTGAGACTGCGTGAGATATCTTTGTTGCCAGCTAGCCTATCATGTTGCCTTGGTCTATGCGCCTCGCTGTGAATACGACCAGAGCGGACAGAGAATATATGCAGCAATGGATACGGCGGACAGGTGATTGGACGTCCAAGTACTCCTGCCTAGCCACTTTTATCTGAAAGCATACTAATTGATCCCAGGAAACATTCCCAGAAGGGGCGACTCTGGTTCGAATCATGCGATGTCAGATCAGACGAATCTCACAAACATCTCCGGAAACAAGAAAGCATGGCCGGTTTATATGACGATCGGAAATCTTCCATCGACAATACCTCACAGACCTGGAACCATGGCGATTCTACTTCTTGGCCTATTGCCCAATCCGCCCAAGTTCGCAAAGTCCTCAACGGCCGACAAACTCCAGCGACTGATAAATGCCGACACACTCCATGGCGTATTTGCACTGATTTTTCCACCCGTGAACAGTGCGGCGCAGGATGGCGCCCCTATGGATTGTGCTGAGAAGAACATCCCGAGATGCTTCCCAATCATGTCAGGGTGGATTGCAGCCAATAAGGAAAACGTTACGCTATACCGGATTAAATCCAACGCCTATCCTAAACGTGAAGTGCCTGCCGAAGAATTAGGAAGCTGAGCCGGCCATCATTGTGCTAGAGATTGCACAAGATACGAAGGCTACGAACACCAAAACCCGTCCCTTGATTCCGATACCTCCGACGCTGCTCACGTTCACTACACGAATGAAACTCATGTTATCAAGATGGGCCACAACATTTTTCAAGGACTCGTGAGAGTTTCAAAGCCTGATCTACACAAGCGGGATATGCTACATACTATTTATCAAGCACTCTTCAAGCACAGGATGGACTGCATTCAGAGATTTCTCAAAAAACATGCACGACAGCAGGCCTTCGACAACGCCTGGACAGCTTTGCCACCTTACCCGGGATTCTTTGTCCCCATAAAGGCCTACAGTGAGGTTACGCAGTGGCAAGCAACAGAGATGAGGAATCTCAGGGGTTGTTTGTTAGGCATTCTTGCTCTGGCGTTGAGACAGCCTGATAGTACGCAGATACAACCTTTCAGAGGTGCGCTCGCCTGTGTCAGATCACTGCTTGACTTGACCATGATGCCTCAATACCGAAGTCAGACACTCGAGACTATATCTTATATGGAAGAATATGCGACTCAGTACCATGAGACGAAGGACATCTTCTTGGAGTTTTCGCATATCTAAACAGAGGCAAGAGAAGGCCGATGAGCTGCGCAAGTAGGTGAGTCGTCAGAGAGCCCAGATGAGGGAGCGTGTGCCCCCATCCCCAGGGTGCCCAATTTGTGACGACGATTGTGAAGAAGAGAACGACCAACGTATGGAATTGATCCATTCCGAATCTAATTTCTACTATGTTAAGATGTATCTAATTAGTGACTTTCCCGATCACATCTACAATTTCGGCTATATTCCCATGTATTGTACCTAGTGTAGAGAGCTCCCACATAAGAACCAAATAAAGGTTAGATGGCCACGCTCAAATAAAATTGATGCAGCAAGACAGATACTAAGCAGCTAAGGTTGACAACATGCGATGCGCATGAGACTTTTGAACTTGGAATTCCATCCACGTGGAGGAGCTGATTTACCAACTGAGGTACTATTACCCTAGCAGGAATAGCTTGCATAATTATGCGCGAGGTATATGCCACTATAGGGGAGAGCATATATCCGAACCCAAGCTTCCTGAGTAGGGACTTCCCAGAGGCATCTGGGAGACTACTCAGGAACCACAAAGAGTTCAAGTTTCCAGATATGGCTAACTGATTGGAACGATGATTAGAAAACCAGTTCTCTACTCTTACTAATGCATACGCATTATGTATTGATAGATGAATATCGGACTTGATCACTCCATATTCATGATACTATTGGTATGTAGGCATTTAAACTGCATATTCCATTATAGTCTATCAGGCCAAAAAGATCGAAGACTGACTACTGGTGGAGTGGGGACACCCTCAGAAGAAATAGCAGTCAGGAGATTCTCAGAGTCAGGCTGGGCAAGATTCAGGATCAAACAGTGTTCGCACTTTGTTCTGACGAACTGAACTCTTAGAAAGATACTTCTTTACTAGAGAAGTCAAAGTAGCGTGAACATTAGTATAAATAGTAGGGCTCTCCCCGATGGTTGAGAACATCATCAAGCAACAGACAAGAGACCTTAACAATATTATAAGTTATTATGATATTCTCCTATTACCCTATCGAGAAATTCTTCTTGAGCCTTTCTGACCTATAATCCATTGTCTCGAATATCCCCGGCCTAGTTAGCCCGGAATCCTACCGTGTTAGCTACACCGTAACAGGTACTGGAAATTTTAGAGAAGACAAGACCCGCGCCAACCCCACCAGCCCATCGTAGGATTCTGAATGGACGTCGGGATAATATCCACGCCGTCATTGATTTTTGCAGAGTATGGGTTATATCCCCGGAGACAATGTGTCAGGAATTGATACAATCCAGCCGACTGCCGCAAAATCCAGCGATACTTAGAACTTTGACGGTGGAACTAGTGACGCCACTGGAGATTCCCGTTCTTGCTTTCCAGAGTCTGGTGTTTACGACATTTACAGGGCCCGATGCACGGGTTCTCTGCTCTTCCGTAACCTGACTAGTCAGAACAATTGCGTTTGGATACTGCCTAGTGAAGAGAATACGTATGGTGCGCTCAGGCGTCGTCTCCCGGCCAGGCTCCTAGCTCTGTTCAAAATCAGGTCGGGCTATATGCAGCAGCATACGGTCTATCGCCTCACCAGGGTTCAATTCATGAGCATGGTAGACTCCGGACATCCATCGGATGTACCTGGTCTGGTAACCTTCAGCTCAGAGACGTTACCCGAGAGCTGACAATTGTGGGTATCGGGAGCATCGTAAGCCTGGCACTTCACATACCGGAGACAGACTGGCGCTGGCTTGTCAACGGTCAGATCGATTTACACATGTTTAACGACATCTATTAGAATCACGGAGGGGGCTTGATAAAATAAACTTGGGGAGCGACCTAGACAACCTGAGGGCTATATCGCTCCCCAACGGAGATGTAGCCACACGATTACGACTACAGCATAATCCTGTATAATAGACAGGTATATAAAGAGATAGACATAGATGAATAGAAACATTTAGTAGAAAGAAACAAATTAGGCACGTGCCTTGTAGTATAGTAGTAGGAGCACACAGGCAGGAATGACTAGCGTGATATCCGCGGCAGTTGTTATGAGCACACCCAGAATCAGAAGAAAAAGGTGGTATTTGGGGGAGGCGACGGGATGCTGCGGAGATGGGAGGCAGGAAAAGGGACGTCAGGACGTCAGATAATTGCCGGGGAGAAGTGGACGAGATGTGGGGAAGCGGTGGGATGTCCGTATAGCGCGACATCTGGTCAGGATTCAATCAGCATTGGGAATGGCGTCAGGAGGGAGGGGACGCAGAAGACGGAAAAATGACCTCGGATGTGTCCGGACGCGGCTCCCGCCCCTCATGTGCAAGATTAATTTTTTCTGATGTTTTAACAGGCATAATCCACCTTTATTTTATTACATATATATACATGATCAGCGACTGGGGATATAGTCAGTCTCCCTATCCTCTCGATCCGTTTCCTCAACTTGCGAGGGCTTGTGCCCAGGTTCTCAGAACTGTGCTGCACCAACCAGTGCTTTTGGGCAGGCACCATGTGCTCACAGTGGCTCACGGTGACTGTGTATGCCTGAATCCGCATGGCTAGCAGCCGTCTCTCATTCATTCAGGTCCGTATCACTACCAAACTCCTGCCTCAATGCATTCTTATCATTGTCATATATCACCGTCCTCTCCAGCCCCTTTCCCCGCTCTTTGGTGATTTCAGACTCCAATGTGGTCCTTGTCCACCAGATTATTCCCCTCAGACAAACTCTGCCTGTTTTGCCAAACAATGGTGTCTGACGTTCAAGCAGGGCTATATATCCATTGGCTGACCTTTCACACAATTCGAGTACGGTTGGCTTTCAAAAGTATGCTGATGCCAGGGCCGTAGGGGAATCTGCACACTTTTTAAACCTGCCAGTACTCATAGTTTATCTTACCCCCATAACTCGGTAGTGTGAAAGACACATTATCAATGAGGATGCATGTCCACCAACATTACAGTGAATCACATAATATGGCTGCTGTAAGACTGATAAAAGGGCCATTGATCTTATCTAGGAAACAGTCATCTCACTTATCTTTCATTTTCAGGCCGGGGTTATATTGAGCAAATATCGCACCCGGACTCTCCGGGGCTACTAATTCAAGAGAGATTCGCTGTCCACCAGATCAGATTGATTTAGTCCTACTACGATTAGAAACAATCCCCCCAAATCTGATAAAGATAGCTCATAGGTGCCAGGCGGGCAAATGGACCTATTCCCCTCCAGTAGGTATTCCACTCTTTGTGTGCAGGCTGTAGGATCCACAACATTAAGCTTATAAAGTTCTGTTATAGCCTTCTTTAATGTATGCAGGTACTGCAATCTGCATCCGCTCTGCTTTCCCTGCATTTGCAATTCAGTGACCTGCAGCGATTCCATTTAGTCTGGGATTGGATTCCAGCTATCAATTAATGGTAACATACCTGGTCACTTGAGGCCGGAGTAGCATCAGCAAAGTTGGGAAATCCGAATTGGTTCCAGGCCTCACTCCCACATATGCAGACTGTTTCTGTCAGGGTAATTGGGTCAGGAAATGAATTGACAAAGATTATCCAGTCCCATATCAGAAAATGGGCTTTCGCCAGAGTGTTACTCTCAAGCCCTGTTGCCATATCTTCCCTGCTGCTGGCCTACTGTCATCCTTGACGATCAAATTCCAGGATTGTTGGATCTGGGCAACATGGAGTTATAGCCAGCATGGCAAGTGGATTTAAGACTGTGGGCGAAAGGGAGAGAATTGCAGATGTATAACAATTTTGGATATCACGTACTGTGGCAGGTGTTCTCTGTCCGGGGTAACTAATCCTCCAGATGGAACTCTGGGTATTCCCTGGGGTGATTGTCAGTATCTAGCGCTGTGAGCTAAGAAGCTTAGGCCTAATTGGTCTCTGTGATCCCCAGGCCAATTAATGATCTGTATCATCCCCATCCTGGCTCAACTCATTCTCCTTCTTGCTCTCCTCACTCTCTTCACTCTGGCCATCATTGCCCTCATATTCTCCATCATTAGAGTCAAGACCCTCATTGGCTGACTCAAAGACCTGCTCCAGGTGGTTATGTACAAGCTCTAGTAGACTCAGTCGTAAAGATGCTAGCTCCAGCACTCTATCCCTCCTCCTACCTACAGCGGACCCAGCTGTAACAGACTCTACACAGGGCAATTATATTATAGTTAATCCATCCCAGGACCCAGATCTCCGGACATGTGGGCGGAGAACCCCTCTTTGCCATTGCCTTCCCTGCCTAGATGAGCGCATTGAGTCCCTCATAACCCGCCGCTATTGTTGTGACATAGTATCCAGGTGGATACTGATAGAATAGAATTGTTGTATATGATGTTGGGCAGTAGGTGGTGTCAGGAAGCCTCTGTTTGTATATAGCTAAGGGCACGGTAAGAGGGGTGAACTTGGAAGATAGAAATGGTCCGTCCAGCTTCCTCCAGAACTAAGAATGTTCATAGTTCATCACTTGCTGTTATGTGTGCTGGTGTCAGCAGACACACACACATCCAAATTGCAACATCATGCCTGATATCGGATTTTGCAGCAGAAGCATCCAGCTGCAACTTGGCCGCGCCGCTATTTCACTAGGGCAACCCAAGTGGTTGGTACTTGATATTCCTGAGGGTGATGAAAAACGGTTTAATAGTATTTACGGACTAATCTTGTTAGAGTAGGTCTGCCAACTGGAGAGCAACAAATCTGGATAAGCCGAGGGCTCGGACCCCAGAGGCTAATCTCAGAAATTGAAAGGTCCCGCAAAGGCTCAACCGATGGGATATTAGGTGTACAGCTAGGATAGGAACAGCGATAAAAGGGGCAATCCCGAATGAAAAACAGGCTAGAAAAGAATGAGAATGATCCGCACACATACAAAGAACAAATCTCTAGAGCCTGAAGAGAAACCTTATTCCACAAGAAAAAGAGCAGGCAAAGAACAAGAATGATCAGAGAGGATTCCAAGAGCAGGTCGTGGCAGCTGACCCGGTAAACGCAAAATGGACGGTGAAACAAAGCACCCATTAACTACATTGGGTTTGGGCAACCGCAGCAGGCTAATCCAAAAAAGCAATGTGTGGGAAAAAATGCCATGATTGCTCGCAAAACGCTAAAGGCTAAACTCCAAATCAAACACACCTCAAGGAAATGTCCACAGGAGATCGTCACAGGTCTAACTTAAGTGTACTGAGCCGTGCAAGTTCCCCAGATGTAGCGGGCTAATCTAAACAAAAATAGTCAGGAAAAAGCAAGAAAAACACAAACTCTAGAAACAAAAATGAAAACACCAAAAATAAAGCATCAAAAGGCAAACTCAAAGGGTCCATCCCGGCCTGGAACATATATATTACTTGAAATGGACCTGTACCGTCAGCCAGCCAGATATTAGCCACATTGGTCCGGGCAGGAGAGGTTTGTTGCCAGAGCTAATGAGCCAGAAGAGAAACAGATTTGAGCGAGCTCCCAACGCCAGTTTCTGCAGGCGGTACTAAGGTAGCCCTTGCCAACAGAGTGGATAAAAAAGCTGGTAGTGGTAACCGGAGCCTACCTGCTCATCTGACCTTGTGGCTGCTGCATGCTCAGAGGGAGCGGACACCACATGGCCCGGATTGGGATTCAATGGCAGAGGATTGTTTGGTGCAACAGGCCTGTCAGGAGGTCGTGGGCTCAGATTAAGCTTCCAATCGAGGGGGTCCAGTTCAACCTCAATGCGGGCATTGATTTACCCCGCCTGGCAGGCCACCTTCCCCTAGGGTTGCCGACTTTCATCTGCACTCTAAGTCTCATCAACCTCTTGCATGACCGCCAGGTTCCCTTTACTAGTGTTATTTGCTGACATCTGAGGTGCGTTCTTTAGGTCAGTCTCCTGTCCTCATTGTGTACTAGAACTCAAAACAAGAGTGCCCAAGTTAGCCGACGGGACAGAAGCTTACTTACCAGGAGATGATGTAGCGGTGGAATCCAGGGGGCAGGGATCGGCCCGTTTCCGAAATTGAGGCCCCGATCAGGTGCGACATCGGACTCTGACTCGGAGTCGCCAAAGTCCACCCACTTGATGTGGTGTGTTCGCCCACTCTTTTTTGTGGTATTAACGCTCCTGGTGGTCGACGATGAGATGGTTCGCTTTGCAGCTACAGCGGACGACTCTCGCTGGTGGCGGTCAGACTTCAGCCTCTTATCTCTATCGAAGCAGCCTGATCTGCAGCGGTGCCCTGGTTATCACCTGTGTGAAACCCGAGGTCACCACAAGCAGGGGTGCTATCTTCCTTATTGGTGCTGTGATGGCTACAGAAGAGCAGATCCATTGGTTCCCTTGGTGGATTCAAGGACCACAATATGTGGACATGCCTGCGATTTGTAATTCACATCATTTCCGCAAACGGCAGCGGCTCCTGAGGATTCTCTCATGGCAAATGTGTACCCTGTCCCGTTGCAGCAACAAGCATATGATATCCGAATCCACTTGACAACATTCTGTTTATGTCTCCAAGGAGGGTCGGATAGGTGTGTTCAGTTAGCTCCATTCAGTAAACATGTTCTTTGGTTTGACACGGGACTTTGTCGATTCCGGCAGGAAGTGGGCTGCTTGGGCTGACTTCGGATGGCTGATAGACCCAGAGATGCACAGAGCACGGACAGGTGAGACCTGCAGGAGCTGTATCAGCATATATGATACATTAATGCTGGCGCTGGGGTCTAACCTACGATCATTTCTGGTGTGGGCGGGGTCCGCAACGACAACAGCGGCAACAGGCTGCACGTTCAACTTGTCTGTAAAGATAGGGTGATGTTTTTTTGCTATATCCTTTAAGAAAAAGTCAAGGCATTCAGTAAAACATTCACCGGAGAGGTTATTAGCTTGCCTGAGTCATGACCTCCAGCAAACGGGCTGGAGGGTAATAGCATATGCCTGGATTGCCGCCCATTGGGTGGCTCTACTGTGCTCCCACCCCGGGATCCTGCCTTGCTCCATTTTACATTTCATGGCATTTTGCCAGGCCTCATACCACTGACCAGAGGTTTGTGAGTGGGTGAAGTCACAAATGTGCTTACACCAGTTAACATTGCTGGCAGTTTTGAAGGCCACCGAGGTTTCAAAAGTGAGGTCAACCTTCGAGGCTGCCCTTGTAATACAGGCCGGGGTTGGGGGTGGTTACTGCATCAGAATCAGGCTTTGTTTAAAGAAAAAAGGTCCCTGAGCGAGTGAAAGGTGACCGCTAGCAGATGCTGGTACGTTGGTGGATGAAGCATTGGGGAAGGGCCAAAAATGGAAATAGAGCGGGCCTAGCGGATGGTAAAGGGAGTTCTGCTGATGGTAAATGGCTGCGAGAGAAGATTATTCGCTAGGGAAATGCAGATAGGTAATTCTGAAATGAGCTAAGGATATACTAGTGGTGCTGCGGATGAGTGAGAGGTTGTGGTGAGCTCTGTGGGTCCTGTTAGGATGGGCTGGCAAATCAAAATGTGATTGTGAATTGGGAAAGGGTTGTTGTGAGAGGATGGAGAGGGGAGGAAGAGAGAGCTTATATAGGCGGCAAGAAGACGGTTTTAGTGTGGTTCGTAGGATTTTACCCGGTACAAACTTCAATATTGATATCGTGAAACGTCAGGTGATCTAGGCACAAAGAGATACCCTAGGTAGGCTTCAGATAAGGTTTTAAGCCACAACAGAGCTGCATGCGAGCCACGTGCCGCTAGCCAAGACACTTCCAAACCTCTTCAGTCTGCTCACAATAGGGTTAGCATTCTCTTAACAACGAATAGGTTTCATAAGATAAACTGTGAACACCAGTTGGCAGCTTGAATATCTAGACCCCTTGGTTATCCGACTAAGCAAACCTCAAGCTTCCCCGAGTTTCCCCTTACAAGACACTTATCTTTCACTTTCAAAGATAGTAAGTCCACTGCAGTCTGTCTGCCCATCAGCTCACGCATCCTCCAGACTACATGAAAGACAAACAAACACCACACAGGATGACCTCCAAGACAACCAAGTGTTCTGATTGCACGTGAAGTTATCAACAAGCCGCTGCATATGAAAACACCTGCAGACAATGCATCTTGATACGGTTCGGTCACCCAATGCGATAGGGGACATGGCATCCATTACAGGATGACCTCCAGATTTTGTCATAAATTTGAAAAGATGACGGACCTAGGGTTCGAATCTGATGCCGGGCTTGAGTTTGCAGATGTCAATAAGGTAAGTGGTGAGATAGCTGATAAGCACAATGATTCAGTCACAGAAGACTTCAGTTAGGAGGTAGCTTCGGTGTGAGGTATTCAGACAGCAAGTACCTGGATGGTTTTGAATCGGAGAACTCGTTAAGAGGACACTAGTGATCTAGGCTGGATACAATGCAGGAACTGTGGTATAGATCGTCAAAGTATTGGTAGCAATCAAGTAGAAAACTAAGTATATGGATAAGATCTCTTCTGCGTGCTTGTTGTCTAATAGTACCGAAGATGCTTTGATATTTATATTCCGCATCTGAGCAATCGCGGCATACCGGCTATTTCTATACTAACTAGGTATCTCGCTAATAACTCTGAACACTTTCTGAGTGCGAACAGAGGTAGACCGTGAAAACTCCGGACCACACCGTCTTGCACCCATGGTCAACTTGTAGGTCTGCGCCCCGTTATTCCCAATAGTGTAGAGACCAGGTCAGGTGTCAGCTGATCCATTTATCCGTTGAGAGCACCGATTACGAATTATCTTGCCCCGTGCTTTGGGGATGTAGTCAAACTTGCTAGACAGAACATGGTCATTCTTCTCTGGGTGGTTCTGTAGAGAATTTGTTATGCGACCGCATATCGTATTCTTGTCTTCAATCATTATATAAGTTGTTCTTGGGATCGGACCAATGGGTTTATCAGCAAAAGAAATGCCTTGCGTTCTGTCCCTCCCCGCTCACGCGGTGCGCCGGACTTTGCAGGCGCTTATAACGTAAACTCCGGTTCGGGATGCGTCCGCCCAGGCTCATTCTGTCCGGAAGTGAAAGGGCTGCGTCCAATGCGTCCGGACCACCAGGTCAGCATCCGGTCGCATTGGACCCAGCCCTTTTCCATCCAGACGCATTTGACCCCTCTTGGGGCAGCCACCCCCCTGATACGCGACCCCCAGCGCCCAGCCTCTTTATCCAATCACTCCGAATCCACCCGCTCCCATGCAGGCCTTTTGCAGACATCTTGCCGCTGTGACATCTCACCTCCCGGCCTGCCCCCCCAATACCCCCACCCTCCAGCTTCCCTTCATGATACCCCCTCTCCATTAACCCTGTC